>Ga0208373_1000400_pt1 | contig 76993 bp, 75 predicted proteins | sample RifOxyC2_FD_184036 | JGI IMG/M metagenome (GOLD analysis project Ga0208373, IMG submission 184036) | Soil microbial communities from Rifle, Colorado - Rifle Oxygen_injection C2 (SPAdes) | ecosystem: Environmental > Terrestrial > Deep subsurface > Rock core/Sediment | place: Rifle, Colorado...
GGATAAGATTAGTTCCTTTTTGCCCATTTTAGTCATATTATTTAACCCAAATTATTAATTAATTTGAGTTAGATTTTATATGACTCAACCGATAGTAGCAAAGTTAGAAAATAGATGGCTCAATTCGTAACTATTGCAAAAAAATAAATTATCAGTTATATTATTTAAAGACCAGTTATTGGTCTTTTATTTTAACGAAAAGATGGCTAAGTGGTGAAGGTGGCAGTATATTATTTTTAAAGTGGAGGGATGGCTGAGCGGTTGAAGGCGACGGTCTTGAAAACCGTTGTCCCTTTACGGGGACCGTGGGTTCAAATCCCACTCCCTCCGCTTTGAAAATAACAAGTCTTGCCAGCTCCAAAGCTGATCCGCCTCCGGCGGAGAAACCGTTGTCCCTTTGTAGGAACTCGGAATCCTCACTCTATCCTCGCCACAAAAAAATACACCCTCTTTAGGATGTATTTTTTTGTAGTGGGATGTAAAAAAACACCAACACAACCATTTGCAAAATAAACAGTTAACAAAAAGGTTATTCTGTTTTTAGAATAACCTTGTTTTTTACCAACTCCGAAGAATCACATTCTTGCCACAATTTGGACAAACAATCCACTCACATCCGTCAGGACCTCCGCTATAATCTCTGCCATGATACTCTAAAACATCATTCTTGGATATTCCAGTGTAGCACCACAACTCATACATACCACCTCTTTTACTGCATATTTAGCCGGCTCTTTTTTAATCACTTTTACTGCCACAACTTTCTCCTTTATTGTAAATATTAGAAGGAACATAAATTGATAAACCCTTATCAATTACATATTTAATGTATAACAAAAAACTAAATTTGTCGTTATTATTATATATAAATTTATATGTTCAATCAACTATTTATATATAATAAAAGGGGACTATAATTTTATAGTCCTAAATAATTTATTTTTATAAATCATTGTTGATTTTTAAGAATCAATTTTTTTACAGTTAAACCCTGAACGATTACCGAAAAAGAAACAATTATATATGTTATTGCCTAAAACAAAAATTTAAAAAACTCCGAATTTTTCAGAGTTTTGTTTTTTATATATGTTTTTGAAAATAACTTTTGATATATTCAATTTCATTTTTTGCATCTTGTTCTGATTTGCATGCACTTTCAATAATCATGGGAAGGTTGGGATTATGAATTGCATCCAAAATTTCTGTTTGTTTTGTTTTATAGATGGGATAATGGTAAACTCGAAACCCGCTAACATGGATCTCTACTATTCTATCTTTAAAACTATCAATAAAATCTTGAGCGAGCCCCATACTTGGATCATTAGCCTTGCAATGATTTACATCAAGTACAAATCTACACTTGGGCAATAATTTAAAAATCTTACCAATATCTGCCACCGCTTTAAAAGCTCTTTTATTATTATCTAAATTTTCAATGGCCATTGGAATATTAAAATCTTGAAAAATATTCCAATCATCAACTGTATCTGGATGAAAAACCACTAAATCAATTCCTAGCCGCCGACTTTCTGTTTCCAATAAATAAAGTATTTCTCTGACTTTTTTAGAATTATCAAAACGCGCTTCTCTGCATGGCGCATGAACAGAAACATGTTTAAAATTTAATAAGTCTTTTCTTTGAATTCTTTTTAAATCCGCTAGACTAGTATCATAAAATCCGCCGATACAATTGAATTCAATAGCATTACACCCTAAATTACTGCATCTTTTTATCATTTCGTGAGAAACGGGCTTTTCTTGTTTATTACAAGGTAATAAATGATTATATAAAAATCCTGTAGTTAAACCAATCGTTATCATGCTTTTCTCCTTTTATTATCAATGAACAATGAATTTATATCAATAACACTGTTTAATAATAACAAATTTAATTAAAAATGCAACCCGCAACATTGAAAAAAAATTTCTTTTAAAATTTCATTGACAGTTTATATTGCTTTTATGCATAAAAAATGATAAAAAGTTTATATTAAAACGAACTTTAACAATAAAAAACAATGCAAAAAAGGAGACACACATGACCAATAACAACCAAAACATTTGGATTATTAGAGAAATAAAAAATACTAACGAACAAATAATTTTTGAAATCTCGGAATTTGGAAAATATTTATTGGGAAATTCCCCTGTCCAAATTCACGAAAGATGTTTTGGCTGTCGAGTAGAATACAAAACTCCTAATTTTTTTTATAGAAATTTTTTAAGAAAAAAGAAAAAAGAAAATATAGATATCTTAGAAGAGTCAAGCACAACACCACTTGATAGCAAAGAATTAAAAAATTTTCTTGAAGATCTTCACCAAAAAATATCTAAAGAGGGAAACCTTGTCACGCGCCAACTAGAGTCTCTTCAAATTAAAGAAATAGAAAATATTTTAGGTATAAGCGGAGTTGCTCCAAACAGATCCCTGTTTCCGATAACGGGCAGTATTAAAGAAAAAATCGAATTTATAAAAAGAAATATGCACCAGAATTTAATTATCACGTTAACATCTCCATATCAACAGGATGGAAGTTTTGATATTCGTGGTTTTGATTTTCAATTATTTAACCCTGAAAAAAAATTTTTTCTAACCATTAAAAAAAATAAAAATCAATATAATAAAATTTATATTTCTGATCATAATAATTTAAATATTCAATTTCCAATACAAGAAAAAGGGTTGGAACTAATTAATATGTTGAGAAATCTGGAGAATCTAATCCGAAAAAACAAAAAAGTACAAGAAATATTTGAAGAAATAAATAATGGGTTAAATCAGGGTTTAAAAATATCATTTGAATCCATAGCTCAAGGCGTTAAACTTTATTTTAAGGATTCAAAAAACGAAAAAAGATATGTATCAAGATTTCCTTTGGGGGTATAGAATGGAAAATGCAAACGACGCAAGAATACAAAAGATACTTAACTATCCTGAAAAACTAAAAGATTATTTAAAAAACTTTAATAATACCTCGGAAATAAAAATACCAAGCGACCCGATTGAGAGAGTTATTTTTCAAGATAAAGCAAAAGATGCTATTCGAAAAATAGCCCAAAACAGAGGGCACATCTTAATGGTTGGCAAACCAGGAACCGGAAAATCACTGCTGGCTGAAATGTTTAATAAAGTTCTAGACATGTCTTTGGGTGATTATTTGAGACCCCAAAAGGCTATTGTAGGATATCCGGGAAAAGATAAAAATAATATACGCATCGCCTATGAAGACCCTGAAAAAATAAAAGCTGTTTTAGAAGAAATAAATCTAAAAATTTTAGAACAAGCAAACCACACCAAAGAATTCAGTCTGCAGGAAGAAATAAATTCATCAACAAAAATTAGAAACGGATTATTAATAACAGCTGTGCTTGTTGTGTTTACCGCTATTTTTATAAGCCCTTATATTTTTGGAGTTGTTGGCCTATTTGGAATCGGCGCCATTTTTATGCAGATACAAATTATGAATTTCAAAGTTCAGGAAAAGACTCAAAGAGAAAATGGACCACCGGTTAAAAGGTCCATAAAACGCTTCTTGGATATGGTTCCTGAAATTCTATACGACCCAACTGGTGATACGGGCTTAATGGGCCGCATTTCCGCGCCAGGCCACAGAACCATGAAGGGTGGATTCAGGCACGACCCCTATCAATCCGGGGGTCTGGGAACTCCGGCTCACAAAAGAGCATTTCTTGGTGCGCATGCTAAATCGCCTATTATTTACATTGACGAATTAAGAACTTTATTAGAATCAGGATACATGTCGCACCTTCTAGAGATTATGCAAAACAAATCATATATCTTAGAGGGTGGCGGAGACCAAAGCACTGGCAGCGGAGCAGCGGATAAATCCCAGGACCGTCTTAGGGCGGAAAATATAATTATCGCTTGCTGTAATCATGATGTTCTTAATTATCTAATAGAAAAAAGCGACGGCGCTTTTTTAAGCCGCATAGAAGACAAGGGTGAAGTAATTGAGTTGAATAGCAGTGTCCCGGAAACAGAAAAAAATATTGAAGCGGTTACTCAGTACATAAAACAAGAAGTGACAAATATTGAAGTAGATTTTCAAAATGCCTGGGGAAAGGTGATAAAAAAAGAAGGTTACGAAGGAGTAAGAATAAGAAGTGAAAAGATAAAGGGAGAATTGCTTCCTTTGGAATACAAACTTGAAGCAAGAGATTTTTCCAAAGAGGCTGTTTTGGAAATAATAAAAGAATTAAGATGCAGATCATCCAAACAAGAATTAAGCGCTCTTCTTCGTCCCATAAACGGAGTAATAAAAACAGCTGAATTCGAAGCTATTTTGGAAAATTCAAAACTGGTTGAAGCTAAGCATGTCTGCCGCGCTTTAAAAATTCATATCAGCCTGGAAGGCTCTATTAGTCAAAAAATGATTGAGTATAATAAAAAACTTCTAAGACACTTGGTGGTTAATACGGATTTTATCGGTTATGTTGTGGGCTTAGGCGTTTTTACTTCAAAAAGCGGACAAATGTTTGGCCAACCCCTTCCAATTCGCTGTCAATCTATTCTTGGAGGGCAAAATCTGGTGAATGCTCCAGGAAAACTTGGAGAAATTGCCAAAGCAGCCGTACAAAATGTTAGATCATCAATAAGAGGGGCTATTAACAAAATTGATATAAAGCAAATTGACTGTGAAATGCATATCGAATATATCCAGGCGCATGGCGGAGTGGAAGGAGACAGCGCCTCTGTAGCCATGGATATCGGGCTTGTTTCCAGTTTAATTAAAATTCCAGTAAATTATAAATATGGGGTAACCGGATCCTTAAGCGGTAATGTAGTACTTGGTGTTGGCGGAGTTGCTGAAAAAATAAAATCTATCATGGATGAAAATTTAGGTATGGATGGAGTTTGTATTCCTTGGTTAAATTGCCATGACATAGAACCACTCCTTTTAAACACGGAATATGAAGCGATTGAAAAAGAAAAGGTTAGCGGTATAAGAATATTTAGAAATAAAAACAAAACAACTCCGTTTGATATTTACTTCTGCGACAATAAATATGATGCCTACAAAATACTTTTAGGTATTGATGAAAAAAAATTTGAAGAAAAAATTATAGAAATTATAAAAGAGTATCAAAATAAAACTAAATAAAAAAAACCCGACAAGAAATTTGTCGGGTTTTTCTTTTTAAATATAAATATTTTTTATATTTTTCCTTTTAGGGCGTCCTTTAAGGTCTTTCCGGTTTTAAATTTAGCTACTTTTACTTCTGGAATTTTTATCCTTTCTGTAGGCTTCTGTGGATTTACCCCACCTCTAGCATGTCTAGTTCTGGATAAAAATGTACCAAAACCAGTAATGGTCACTTCTCGGTTTTCTTTTAATTCACCGATAATGATTTTTACTAAGGCGTCTAGCATTGCTTCCGCCTGTTTTTTGTTTACAGCAGATTCTGCTGCAAGCCTTTCAATTAGGGATGCTTTGTTCATATTTTTTATTATTAAATAATAAATATTTATTCAATATTAATAAATTTTGTAATCGGTTTTATGGATTTAGCCTTTCCATCTCTCTCGTTTATATCCACAATCACGCTGTTAAAAATAGCCCTTCCTTTTTTTGGTAGTACATGGGGATATTTAATTTGAGTTAAAAAAGTTTTAATAATCCCCTCGTTATCCAGTCCCAGTGAACCATCCGCATAACCAACCATGCCCACATCGGTAATATATGCCATGCCACTTGATATAATTTCCGCATCTGCCGTCATAATGTGCGTATGTGTTCCTAAAACCGCAGCCGCTCTTTGCGCCACATAATGCTTAAAGGCTATTTTTTCAGAGGTACATTCTGCATGTATATCCACAATTATAGCAAATATATTATTACTAGGCAAATTTATATTAGCTAATATTTCATCGAATTTCCTAAAAGGGCAATCATAATCCAATTTCATAAAAACTCTGCCGATTAAATTAATCAAAAGTATATTCTTATCTTTTTTATATGGAATAATAATATAACCCTTACCAGGGGCTCCTTCCGGAAAATTTGCAGGACGAATAATTGGATATTTATCATAAATATCTGACACCTTAAACCTGGCAAAAGCATGATCACCCATAGTCATTGCATCAACTCCAGCCGTCATTAATTCTTCAATGGTTTGAGTGGTGGCTCCGCTACCATGAGCGCTATTTTCCGCATTAGCAATTACTAAATCAACCTTCTTTTCTTTTTTTAATTTAGGCAAAATCCTTATAACCGCTTTCCTGCCCACACTCCCACTAATATCCCCAATAAATAATATCTTCATACAGAAAATTTTTTTACTTTCGTTATAAAATTTACTAATAAAAAGCGCTTTCCGCCTAAAGCTGATCAATTCCTTATAACTTTTATTATAAATTAAAAAATCGAAAACAATTAAAGCTTTATCATCTATTATGCTAACATAAGAAAATATATTTTACAAGAGAAAAACTTAGCCAACATTGACAAAAACAATTAAATAAGCTAATCTAAATAAACTCTTTAACAATAAAAAGGCTCAAGGGAGAAAAATGAACAGAAAAGACTTTGAACAATTACTTGAGGGTAAATTTACAATACAAGAAATTCAAATGATAATGATGGCTTATCGATTTTCAAAATATGGCCACAAAAATCAACTTAGAAAAAATGGCGATAGATATTTTAATCACCCCAGGGAAGTTGCAGCAATAGCAATGACAGAATTTAATATTTTTGATTATGAATTAATCATAGCCGCCCTGCTCCATGACATACCTGAAGATTCTCATATCTTTAAAAATAATGATATTGAATTAATATTTGGAACCAATGTATATCTTCTTGTAAGTGGCATGACCAAAGACCCTGGCGAAGATAAAGAAGAATATCTAAAAAAAATATTTTCCGGAAAAATTCCAAATATTAATATGCTGCTTTTAGTAAAGCTAAAAACTCTCAAAATTCTAGATAGAATCCACAATCTGAGAGATGCTATCAAAACCAACGTTTGGTCTATTGAAAAATTGGAAAAATATAAAGAACATGCCCGCAAATTCATGCTTGTGGAAGCAAAAAAAATCAATACACATTTAGCACAAAAATTAGAAGAATTATTCTAAAAAAAATAAAAGGATTCAATAACTAAATCCTTTTTTTATGTTGCCCGCCCATCACGTTATAAGGGTTTATTGAAGCACTTTTTTTCATTTAATCATCTTAATCGCTTCAAAATGATCAAAACCAATATCATCTTTTGATAAAGAACTAATTTTTCTAACATGAATTTCTTGAGCATCGCTTGCTGCTCGACAATTTTCCAGGCGTTTTTTGTCCGGCAAATCAATGTGAAACACAATGGATATTCTTCTTCCGGGACGAGGATCTCTGTCAGAATTATCCAGCTCAATAATATGTTTATTTTTTTAATTGTTTACAATCACACTTGCACATAAGACAAACAAATTTATAATTTTTCTTTTTGATAATATCTTTAAATTTTTTTCCAAAATTAATACAAGATTTATACTTATTAATCAAAGGCATTACATTTTGTTGATAATATTCACCATTCCACAATTTTTTGTCATACCAGATATCTTTCAAACTTTTTTCATACAAATTACCACAAGGACGATTATAAAAAGCCATAATAGCACAAGGATAAACATTGCCATCGGGTAATAATTGTAAATGCCAGGGATTCTCTAGATAACAGGAAATATTCACTTTTTTTGTATTCTTGGTTTCCAGTATCGGCGTCTCTAATGAAAGTTTGATCTTGTTTTGTCTAGGAATAAACTTTTCTCTGGCTAATTCCAGCCAGGCAAAAGGATCTACAATTTCTTCTTTATTATCATTCCCTCTGCCCACCGGTGTAAAATAATATAAACCATGTTCACTAACTCCGATCTTGATCGCAAAATCATTGATCTTAATCAACTCCTGAAAATTAGATCTAAAAACCACCGTGTTTATTTTCGTATAAAATCCTTGGCGCACACACTCTTTAATGTTCTCTATAATATAATCATGGGTTCTTTTATTTATCGGACGAATTCTGGAATAAGTATCATAATTTACGCCATCCAAACTAATAGCTATATCATCTAAACCTATTCTTTTAAATCTTTCTAACTTACTTTTATTTAACAAAGAAGCATTAGTAACCAACTCTACTTTTAAATTCAATGACTTGGCAAATTTTACAATATCAAAAATATCATTCCGCAACAAAGGCTCTCCGCCGGTAATATCTATTCTTTTTCCTCCCAAAGAAATAAAATCATTTAATACTTCTTTTATCTTCTCCAAACTAAATTCTTCTAACAATCTTTCTCCGGAACGAAAACAACAATGTATACATCGAAAATTACATCGATTGGTAACATTGAAGTCTAATTTTGGTAAATTTTTTTTAATCATATATTTTAAGTTATTTAACAATTAATGTGCATAAATATCCATGATGGACTTTATTAGAATTTTTTATTTTTATGTTCTTCTTTATTTTGGGAATTAATTTTTCTATTTCCCTATTCTGAAAAGGACAATATGCATCCACTTCCTCTAAACTACCTTCCTGTAAATAAGCCCTACTGGCACACCCACCATGACACGCTTGCCAATATTTACAGCCCTGACATTTTCTAATCTTCCGACCACGAACCAAACGAAAATTATCATGCTTATATATTTCCTGCAAAGAATTATCCAGTATATTTCCAGAATCCCATTTTCTGCCCTTCAAAAATACGCAAGGTGTTACACTCAAGTCCTGCTGGATACGTGCTGAAGTCCAACCGCATGAACAATGACCATTGGAACTATGACCTAATATAACCGCTTCTAATATTGGGTCTGATAATCCCTCAAAAATTGCATTACAAGAAAGTAAATAAATAATCTCCCAAAACCTAACCGCGCTGATACATAGTTTCTTATTCCCCCTACCCGTAGGTCTAAACCAATTAACACGTAAAGAAGATTTATATTTTCTGGCAAGCCTTAATAGATCCAGAATATCCCGGTCTCCCGTCTCTGCATTAACACAAGTTACTATTGATCTTTCAATATTATTCTTAATACAAATTTCCAAAGCCTGCATAGCCCAATCCCAGGCTTTTTTATGTTTTCTGAACAAATTATGTTTATCTTTATCAGGAAAATCCACAGAAATATCTATATCATGAAATAATTTTTTTAATAAATTTAACTCCATATTAATAACACTATAGCCGTTACTGGTCAGTCCTAAGGCAACTTTAGGATATTTATCCTTAATATATTGAGCCACTCTCAAGGCATTAGAATTTATTAGGAATTCTCCTGTGCCAAAATTAATATCCGTAATACCTTGTGAACATATCTTGTCAGCAATAGTCTTTAATTTATTAAAACTATGACGGATCATATTTTGTGTAGAAGCATTATAACAATGTCGACAATTCATATTACAAACACCAAATCCCCATCCTATTTTTTTAATCTTATTATTTTGTGAAAACATATTTTTTATAAAAATATCTTGTTTACACTTTCATAATATCTCAAAGAAAAAATTACTCAATATATTTTGTTGACGAAATTGACAACATTATTTTAAAATGATAATATTTAAGCATGTCTGACTCAACTACCATAATTGAAGGACTACGGGCATTTGGATTAAATAAAAAACAAGCTAATATTTATTTAGCCTGTTTAAAGCTACCCAGACCAACCATCCAAAATATCTCAGAAGAATCCGGTATAAAAAGAACTTCTATTTATACCATGCTCTCCGAACTAGAGGAAAAGGAAGTTATCAAATATACCAAAGAGGGTAAGAAAACATATATTAAAGCAAAATCTCCTCAAAACCTGCTACGGTCCATAGAAGAAAAACATAAAAAAATAAAAAAAAGTCTACCAGCACTTAACAGGCTTTATAAAGAACAAAAACAAAATTCAGAAAATCTAGAAATTATTTATTTCCGCGGTAAAGAAGGTTTCAAAAATTTTTGGAAAGACCTTCTATCCTCTCAAACCAAAGAATGGCTAATCATGACCTCCGGTAAAGAATTCCTTTCATTCGTGTCTGAAAATTATATTAAAAATCATATTATCAAAGAAAAGAGAAAAAGGAACATAAAAAGCAGGCAAATCATTACTAATTCAACTTATGCCCGCGAAATAGTAAAAAAAGATATTTTTGAAAATCGAGAATCAAGAATAATTGACCATAAATATAAATTACCGGTAATAGAAATGATCTATGAAAATTCTGTAGCTATTATTTCATCAAATTTTGATGATCTGATCATGGTAATAAAAAACAAAAATGTAGCTGAAACCCATAAATCTTACTTTGAAATAATCTGGCAGCAGGTCCATTAATAAAAACTCGTCATTCTGAACTCGATTCAGAATCCATCACGTAAAACGCTTTTAACAACTTATAGATTCTGAATCGAGTTCAGAATGACACAAAAAAATAACATAATATCTAACACTTCCGCCAAAGGCGGATCAGTCAAAAAAATAATTTAAATATTTACTGACTGAAAAAACAAAAATTAAAAAGGATTCTATTATTAGAATCCTTTTTTAAATTTAATTATACATAGCATCCCACCTGGAAATCAGATTTTTTCGTAGTTTATCTTTTATTTCTACTGGTAATAAATCAGTTACATCTGTCAACTTTTTACAATTTGGACAAGTTATAAAAAAATGGAAATCAGATGGACCAAAACTACCATTAGTTGTTGTTTCTATATCTTTTTCTAAAAAAGAATATACTGCACCGCACCCATCATCTTTTCCTTTACATGTATATCTATCTTGATAAAATTCTACTTTCCCTGTTTTTGAACATTCCATTTTTATTCTCCTAAAATAAATATGTTATTCACAAAATACCAATACCTTATTTTATTGTTAAAATACTATAAAAAACTCCACTAAATATTAACATAGAATAATATTTTGTCAATATTTTTTCAAAGTTTAAACTCTAAAACAAATGCAACATCTAACAAAAAAGAACGAGGTTAAACTCGTTCTTTTTTATTTATAAATTCTTATTTTTTATCTGGCATATTCTGTAATTCTCATCTCCCGAATTACATTAATCTTAATTTCGCCGGGATATTTTAACTCTTGCTCAATTTTTTTTGCAATATCTTTAGCGATATTATGCGCTTCCAGATCACTTACCTCATTTGGAGTAACAAATACCCGCACCTCTCGACCAGCCTGAATAGCATAAGTTTTTTCTACGCCCTCAAAAGAATTAGCAATATTTTCAAGTTCTTGAAGTCTTTGTAGATATCTCTCGTAAGTATCATGTCTTGCACCTGGACGAGCAGAAGATATTGCGTCCGCCACCTTAACTATAACAGAAATCAAATTTCTTGGCTTGTCATCATGATGAGTTTCAATCGGATCAATAATTTCCTGAGGAAGATGAAATTTCTTCGCAATATCTCTTCCAATTTCAGGATGAGTTCCTTGCACCTCATGATCGACTGCTTTTCCAATATCGTGCAAAAGTCCACCTTTTTTAGCAAGTGTTACATCCGCTCCTAATTCCTCGGCTAGTAGCGCCGACAAATGAGCCACCTCAAGTGAATGCCTGAGAGCATTTTGCCCATAACTTGTTCTGTATTTTAATCTACCGATAATTTGTACGAGTTTTGGATCAAAACCGGCAATACCAATTTCATAAAGCGCATCTTCTCCAGCTTTCTTGATATCCAACGCCAATTCTTTTTTTGACTCTTCAATCGCGCCCTCAATTTTGGTTGGATGGATACGCCCATCTAAAATTAATTTATCCAAAGTTCTTTTGGCTATATGCCTTCTGATTGGCGAAAATCCTGATACAGTAATTACATTGGGAGTATCATCAACAATAATTTCGGTTCCGGTTAATTGTTCTATTACTTTTATATTTCTTCCTTCGCGACCAATAATTCTCCCCTTCATTTCATCAGAAGGTAAATCTACGGTGGTAGTGGTAATCTCTGGCGTATAGTTGGAGACAAGTCTTTGCATGGTGCTAGCCATCAAATCTCTAGATTTATTTTCAAGCGTTTCCAAAGACTCATCTTCTAATTTTCGAATTCGGGACATGAGATCATCTTGGGCCTGCGCTTCTATGTTTTTAAACAGTACTTTTTGCGCTTCATCTTTGGACATGGCGGCAATTTTTTCAAGTTTTTCTACCTGTTCTTTCTTAATTTGATGTATTTTTTCTTTTACTTCCTCTACTTTTCCAATTTTATCATAAAGCTTTTGTTGCTTATCTTGGAGTTCAAGTAATTTTTGAGAGAAAGTATTTTCTCTTTGTTCAAGCCTTACTTGTAATCCATTTATTTCGTTGCGACGCTTTTTTTCCTCTTGTTTAGCATCATCGATAATTTTTAACGCCCTATCTTGCGTTTTTAACAAAATATCATTTTGTTTATTTTTTACTTCTATTAATATTTTTTCTGCTTTCTCTTCTGCTGATTTAATTTTAGTGGATGTTCTTTGTTTGCGAAGCCAATAACCTAAAATAAAACCACCCGCGAAGATAAAAAAAGCATAAAAAAGGAATTCTAATACCATATTTTTTAAATCGCCAAAGGTGGATATGAGATAAATATTCAATTGTTTTATTATAATATCTTATCAAAAAATTAAAAATTTCCCAAAATAAAAATATTTTGAGATATGATAGATATTAAATGATTAGGTTGTGATAAGTTAATATTAATTTTCACAAATTTTTACTAATATAAAACAAATTTCTCTATTTCTTCTTGTTTTTACCCTTGGCTGTTTATTTATTTTTAAACTTTTTAAAACTCTTTATCGGAGTTCAATAACTATGTTATCACAATATTCGCTTATTAGCAAGATAAATAAAAAATAGCCAAAAAATGGCTTTTAAATTTAATATTTTGTATAATTTAGGTATATGAAATATTTTTATAAATTTATAAATTTTTGCATATTATTTTGTATTATTGGTTTTATGACCTCCTGTTTTTTATTACGAACCATGCCGCCAAAAGAAGAAATGGTGCTGGAATTATTAAAAGAGCCGATACAGACTACGACCAATACCCAAGTCTTTACTTTTGATTACCGCAATACGAATTATAAGGTAATACCTCTGGCTGAATACGAGTTATGGGGACTGGTGGTTAGCCACAATGATATTAATAAATGGTATAATATTTATCATAATAAAAACTCAGTAAACATCAAGGACCTATGCATAGTCTGGGGCGGAAACATCAAAACCGGAATTTACAAAGAAGCGAATTATAAAAGTGGCGAATGGACATGTTATTCCAGTTACGGAGCCCGAGCCGCAAGTATATTTAATAATTACCAACTATCTAACAATCATTTGCTTTCTGACTCTGAAGAAATTCGAGAAAAAATCCGCAACACACATATTGGAGACCAAATTCATCTTAAGGGACTACTGGTAAAATATGGTGAATCAAATCTATCAGAAAAATACTATCGTTCTTCCAGTATGACCCGCATAGACCAGGGAAACTATTCTTGTGAAACAATATTTGTAAAAGATTTTCAAGTTTTAAAAAAGGGGTTAATTTGGCAGTATAAACTAAAAAAATGGAGCATTAAAATATTGTTAGGATTGATACTATTAAAAATCTTATTATTTTTTATTGGGCATAGAAAATATTTATTTTCAAAACAAACAATATAAACAATATATACCTTGACAAAATAACAAAAATGGAATAGGGTAAATTAATATTTTTGAACATTAACAATATAAAAGGGAACGAAAAATGAAGCCTACCCCCATCAGAATTAGTGTTATAATTTTAATTTTGCTATATTTATTTGGAGCTATTTATACAACTTTTTACAAATCAAAAAAAAGCGCGATAAAAGCGGAAGAAAAAATAATTATAAGCACAAAAGAAACAGAGTTAGAAAAAAAATCAGAGCGGAAAACAAAAATTCAGGTACCCAGTGCCGAAATGATGACCCTGGATGATTTACAGGAAGAGGCTCGTCAATTTGGTATATATATTTCAAATGGAGAAGAAAAACAGTATCGGAGCAACAGACATCATTTATTTACAAATAAAAAATTAGCTGATGCTATAAAAAAATCATCAAAAGAGAATGACACCCTGTTTCTTTGTGGAGATAAATGTACACTATATCAAAATCACTTATGGATAAATCTGGATGAAAATAAAGAGGCTATCATTGTATTTATAGAAAAAAACACGCCTATAGCCAAAACTTATTTGCCTTTTAGCGAATTAAGGGAAGAGGCTAAAAAATTCAGTATTTATTTGTGGTCTTCAGATGAAGACAACTATCGAGAATTCAGAAAAAGATTATTAACAAATGAAAACTTGAGTAGCATGCTTAAAAAGGCTGAAAAAGAAAATGTATCCATATATATAGAAAAAAAATTTAGAGTCAACACCGGAATGATCCATATAAATATGAATGATAATGATGAAGAAATTATCAAAGCATTAAAAGAATATATTCCTGTAGCAAAACAAAAAAATGAAGAATTCAAACAACTAAAAGAAGAAGCTGAAGAGTTCGGTGTGCTTCTAATGTTATATTATGAAGATGAATACAGACAGATCAGACCCAGAATTTTATCTAGCAAAAAAATGGCTGATGCCTTTAAAAGGGTAAAGAAACAAGGATATTATATCACTACAGAAAATAAATTTAGTTGGGGAATAAACGGGGTTAAAATAGATGTTGGCGCAAGCGATGAAAAAATTATTGAATTTTTAAACAAGCACTAAAGTGCAACAAAGCCATTCCGGAAGGAATGGCTTTTAAAATATAAAAATTTTATTTCATGAGTTATCTTTATTTGGAAATTATTTTATCTACTATCCCATACTTCCGAGCTTCTTCTGCTGTTAAAAATCTGTCGCGATCCGTATCCTGTTCTATCTTGGCAATTGTCTGTCCGGTGTGCTTGGCAAGTATCTTATTCAATCTCTGCTTTACATTTAAGATGTGTTCCGCACGAATCTTAATATCGCTAGCCTGACCCTCTGTACCACCCATTACTTGGTGTATCATTACTTCTGAATTCGGTAAGATAAATCTTTTGCCCTTGGCTCCGGCGGCAAGTAGTGTGGCCCCCATAGAAGCAGCCATACCCACACAAATAGTGGAAACATCACTTCTAACATATTGCATAGTGTCATAAATAGCCATGCCGGAAGTTACCGACCCGCCCGGAGTATTAATATAAAACTTAATATCCCTATCTTTGTTTTCAGCATCTAAAAATAAAAATTGTGCAATAACAATATTGGCAACATGGTCAGTTATTGGTTCTCCTAAAAATATAATTCTATCTTTTAAAAGGCGGGAATAAATATCAAAAGCACGCTCTACGCGTCCGTCTTTTTCTATAACCGTAGGTACTAATGGCATATAGTTATTCACTTCACAAACCCGCGTGGAACTTATCCACCCATGGACTGGAATGCGGGACATACGAATTATTAATTAATAAATTTATTATATTATATTAAATCAAATATTAATAATTGTCAAAAGAAATAATAAAGAAAATTCCAAAATACAAACCTCAAGTTACAAATAAATTTTAAATTCAAAATTACAATGTCTAAAACTAGAATATTTCGAATTTTAAATTTGTTATTTGAAATTTGTTTATTGTTTGATACTTGTAATTTAATGCTTTTATTTTTAAATAATCCTCCACCCATTATTGGTTTCTTCTATATGTCCATCAAACGCAAATCCGGATGCCCGCGGATGTCCACCGCCACCGAGCCTAATCGCTAATTTTGAGACATCTATATTATTATTGGCTGTTCGCAGACTCCCCTTAATCTTTCCGGGGAATTCTTCCCGTAAAAGCATCAAAGCATTAACTCCATGAAGATTACTTAATAATCCAGAAATTCCCTCAAGTTCATCAACTGTTGCTCCACTTTCAGATAAATCATTGAGTGTCAAAACCGAGTAAGCAAAATTATATTTTTTATTAATTTTTAAATTATTAATGGCCTTGCCCCAAATTTTCATTCCGGATAAAGTTTTATTCTTATAAGTATTTTCGGTAATAACTGGGAATCTAGCTCCATAAACCAACATCTTGGATGCAATCTCAATAGTTTCGTTTGTTGTAGATGGATAAAGGAAATTACCAGTATCTGTTAAAATTCCAGTTAAAATACAATTAGCGAAATTTTTGTTAAATCTTATTTTATTAACTGTTAAAAATTTATAAATAATTTCCGCCGTTGATGAACTTTCCGGAATTCTAATTTCAATATCCGCATAATCTTCAATTTTTGGATGATGATCAAATTCAATAGCAATTTGATTCTTGTTTCGATTTATAAGCTCCTCCTTAAGCATGGTTCTAGACGGCGCCCCGCAGTCTAGAGAAATAATACAATCAAATTCTGAAAAATTTATTTTTTCTCTATTGGAAACAATTTTTTCTAAATGCGGCAGGAAACCAAATTGCGGATAAGGTTCGTCATAACAATAAGCTGTAAATTTTTTTTCCATAACAGAAAAGAGTTCAATAAAAGCACAAATCGAAGAAAGCGCATCCCCGTCCGGTTTGTTGTGAGTGACAAGCAATATATTTTTAGCATTTTGCATTGCGCTAAACGCTTGTTTAAATTTATTAATCATCTCGCTTATTAATTTCATTAATTGCATTATCAATCTCCACCGCATACCTTTCCTGTGAATCAACTACCCATCTAAATTTAGGGATAAACTTTAAACTTATCTTCTTTTTTAAAATACCTGAAAATCCACTACTATGCTTTCGTAAAGCCCTTAGGGCTGTACCGGACATGGTTTCCGGTAAAACAGAAATCCCAACTGTCGCTTGATTTAAGTTGGGAGAACATTTAACATATATAATTGTGATTAAGCCATTATCAAGCGTGATTTCGCGTGAGATCAAATTAGCTAACTCACCCCTTAATAATTCATTCACTTGTTCCATTCTGCTCATAAACACTCCTGTCATCCAAGAGAGAACGAAGCAACCGATAATATCTAGTTTAATTGATATTCACAAGACTTTATCGCTATCACTCCAAAATGACAAAAATTAAAGTTTATTAATTATCTTTTCTTCTTTATAAAACTGGAGAATATCTCCTTCTTCTATAATTGGTTTTCCTTCATATTGGATTCCGCATTCGTTATTTGCCTCCACTATATTTACATCTTGCTTTCCGGATTGCAATTTTAATAACTTTCCTCGATCAATTATTTCTTTATTTCGCACAACCTCAATTAGTGAATCAGATTCAATCTTATCATCAAGGACTATCCCCCCTAGAATCTGACAATTTTTCTCTGTTCTAAATATGGCTCTCACTTTTAATCTGCCTAAATCTTTTCTTTGAATAGTTGGATCCAACGCCGCCTCCATTTCCTTTCTGATATCATTTATTAAATCATAAATAACACTATATATAGATATCTTAATATTTTTATCTCTTGCTATCTCCTCTATTACCGAGGGGATCTTTACATTAAATCCAAGTATTTGCCCGCCTGACGCCTCTGCTCTTTTTATATCTCCATCGGTGATATTCCCAAGACCCTTTTTAATTACTTTAACCTGTACATTTTTAGTATTTATTTTTTCTAGCGACTCCTCAATGGCTTCCGCAGAACCCAAAACATCACTTTTGATGATTATATTAATTTTTTTGATTGTTTCATCTTCTTCTGATGAATTATTAGAAGAATTAAATTTACCTTTTGAAGACCCTGATCTATTTTTTTTATATTTTACCTTTTCTCCCTCCCCCACTTGTAAAACATCTCCTACTTCCGGCATTATTTTCAAACCAATAATTTGAGTTGGGGTAGCTGGTCCGGCACTTTCTATTTTTTCGCCTTTATAATTATTTAAACTTTTAATTTTTCCCACAATTATATTATTTAAAACAAGCTGATCTCCAACTCTGAGTGTACCGTTTTGAATTAAAATCGTGGCAACAGGTCCGGCCCCCTTGTCAATATTTGACTCAATAATAGTTCCGGCGGCGCTTGCGTCCGGGTTAGCTTTTATGTTTTCTGATTCTGTTTCTGCAGTAAGTAAAACCATATCCAGTAAATCTGTAATTCCTGTTCCCTGTTTAGCTGAAATTGGCACGCAAACTATTTTACCGCCCCAATCTTCCGGTACTATATTTAGTTTACTGGAAATATCTTGTTTAGTTTTTTCAATATTGGCGCCTTCTTTGTCTATCTTATTGATTGCTATTACAAAAGGAATACCAGCGGATTCAATAATTTTATATGCTTCTGTTGTTTGCGGTTTTACACCATCATCTGCCGCTACTACCAAGATAGCCACATCGGCAATTTTTGCTCCACGGCTGCGCATGGCTGTAAATGCTTCATGCCCAGGAGTATCAATAAATGTAAGAACTTGACCATTACGCACAGTCTGATATGCTCCAATGTGCTGTGTAATGCCTCCGGCCTCTCCTTCAATTACATGAGATTTGCGAATAGAGTCAAGCAACCTAGTTTTTCCGTGATCCACATGCCCCATTACTACAATCACGGGGGGACGAGATAATAATTTGTGTTTTTCTTCTTTTCCTATGATATCTTTCATGCTTTCCCCTTTTTTATTCTCCTCATCTTGTTTTCCTGTTTTTCTTACCACCTCAAAACCAAGCTCCAAGCCCACAAGCCACGCAGTATCAAAATCAATCTTTTCATTAAGAGACGCAAAAATACCATTTTTCATAAGTTCTGCCAAAATCAAATTTACCGGCGCTCCGGTTAAAGCAGAAAAATCTCTCACTGGAATAAATTCCGGAATTTCTACTTTTTCAGAAGTAATTAACTCTTTCTTCTTCTTTTCTTCTTCTTTTATTTTTTCCTGCGCATCCATCTCTATTTTTCTTCTCAAATTCGGCCAATCTTTAATTATTTTATTTGCCTCGCTTTTATTAATTTTTATTGCTTTTCGTCCAATATGAAACCCTAATAATGGTAAATAATTGCGCAATTCTTGCGGGGTAATTTTTAAAATTCTAGCTAATTCTGTAATATTCATTTATATTTTTTATTTTATTAAAATAAATTTGGCATTTAACCAAATCTTTACCTTAATCTTACAAGGTTTTAATAAAAAAGTCAATAAACACAAGGGTAAAATAAATTTTTGACTTAATTTGAATAGTTTTTTATAATAAAATCACTCTAAACAAACAACAAACTTTTAAGTTATCTTCCAAAAAAAATTATGCAAGACTTGCCAACGGGTTTTTTAATTATCAATAAATCAGCTGGTCCGACTTCACATGACATTATAAATCAATTGCGCCGAATTACCGGTATTAAAAAAATCGGCCACGCTGGAACACTAGATCCCTTTGCCGGCGGTGTTCTATTTGTGGCCGTGGGACGCGAATCTACAAAAAAAATAAATACTTTTGTAAAAATGGATAAAGAATATATTGCTGATATATTTTTGGGTGCAACCAGTGATACCCATGATAGTACGGGACATATTATTGAATCGAAAATCCTCCACCCAAGGCGGATCAGCCAAAATTTAATTAAATTAATGATGACCAAAAAGTTTATTGGAGAACAAAAACAGATACCCCCCATGTTCAGCGCTAAAAAAGTTGAAGGTAAAAAATTATATGAATTGGCAAGACAAGGAATCACCATTGAAAGGAAACCAAACAAAATAAACATTTATGATATTAAAATCCTATCTTATGCCTGGCCCCATCTTAAAATAAAAATAAAGTGCTCTTCCGGCACTTATATTCGCGCATTGGCGCGCGATATCGGCAAAACTATCGGCTGTGGGGCATACCTAGAAACACTGGAAAGAACTGCAATCGGAGAATTTAAAATTGAAGAATCAATTAAGCTAGAAGAATTAAATAATAATAATTGGAGTAAATACTTGCTTACAAAATTATAACTACTGTATGTCATTCTAAGTATAGCGAAAAATAATAATCGAATAATCTTTTTTCAGCCATCAAATTTCTATGTTAACTTTTAACTGATCCGCCTCTGACGGGAAATAAAATTCTTAATCTTAACTTAATTAAATTACAAATAAATTTAAAACTATCTCTAGCAATATTTACTTTGCTCTTTCTTTGTTCATATCTGTTTTCCGACCAATCAACAGGTATTTCTTTTATTTTAAATTTATTCAACTTAGAAAAGATTATTAACTCTGTATCAAAAAACCATTTATAATTTTTAATATTATGCGCGATAATTTTAAATTTTTCAGTCCGTATTGCTTTAAAACCGCATTGCATATCAGAAAAATTATGCCCTAAAATAATTCTAGAACAAAATGTATACCCCTGTGAACTTAATTCTCGAATAAACGACCTCTCGATTTTAGAATCGGGAAGCATGCGGGAACCAATAACCAAGTCATAACCATCTTTAATAATTGGATTTATTAAATCCAAAATATTGTCTAGTGATACAGCCAGATCTATATCCATATAAGAAACAATATCCGCCTTGCTTTGGGACCAATAAATTTTCAAAGCATTACCCCTGCCCATTTGAGATATTTCTGAAAAACTTATTTTATCCCCATGCTGACTATGCAGTTTTTGTGAAATTTTAAGAGAATTATCAGTAGAAGCATTTATTAAAATTATAATCCGCCAATCAAAATCAAATTTTTTTTCTGTACAATATTTAAATAATTTCAAAACACTTTTTTCTAAAATTTGTTCTTCATTTAAAATTGGTAAACAAAATTCTACTAACATATAACCATAAAACTCTAAGCGTAAAATGCAAAACTTAAAGTTTTTTAATAATAAAAAAATTATTTATATTTTTCTACTTCTTCTTAAAAATAAAAATTAGTAAAAATCTGTATAAAAACCAAAAACACCTTTATCTAAAAAATATAGCATAACATCCTCATCGTTTACGGTGTGTACAAAAGTCTTGACTCCTACTCTATTCAATTCCCTGGTGAGTTTTTCTGAAAATCTACTGGGAAACAATGTTAAATTTTTAATTATTGGATTTTGAATAATCAAATTATAAACTTGTGCGTCTCCAGCTTCTGTTTTATATAAAGTGTATATAACTTCATCAAAAACGGCCTGCTTTTTTAAATAATAAAAAGTTTCTTTATTATAAACTTGTGGAATTAGTCTTTTAAACAAGCTCTCATCTTCTTGTTCTTTTAATCTGTTTATTATAACATCAAAAGATTTATAAAAATCATCTTTAACATCGGTAATTATCTTTATATCAGGATAACTCTTCATTAAATTTATTATATCACTAAAGGAAAGTGATGTATATTTATCTTTTATTTTTTTTGATTTAAAATCTTCCGAAGTAAGGTTGATAGGAGTATCATGAAACGCCACCAAATCTCCGTCTAAAGCCAGGGATAAATCAACTTCAAATAATCTTTTTCCATTTTTATAATTATACTCAAAAGCCTCTAGTGAATTAGTATAAATTTCGCCATTAACCCCCCCAAGTGCATGAGCAATTAAATGCCTATTATCCAACATTGGAAAAAAAGATTTAGCTGACTTAAGCATATTTAACGGCGCAGCACTCACAATATTAAATGAATCTTCCTTGGGATTAGTATTTAAATCAAAAGATATCCATCTTTCTTTATCTACAGAATATTGAAACTTAAAATTCTGATCAATAATATTTAGGTATTTTGTGGCAAACGGCTGAACCAAAACAATTTTATGTTTATTATATTTTCCCATCCCCACTTCTCCCATAAAAGATTTTGCCAGATAATTTTCTTCAAAACTTATCCCAAATAATTCAAATATACTGGGCATAATATCCATTTGGCTATAGGGGTTTTCTATTCCTATATTCTTATATCGCTCTTCATCGCCCACAATTACAGCCATGGATGTCAAAAAATTTTCCTCAAAAGATTCTTTTTCGTTAAAGTTGTTTCCCTTGTGTATTTCGGCCGGCCAGCTATGATCTCCTAAAATAAATAAAGTATAATTTTTTTCAGGAAACATTTTATCAATTCGATCCAGGGCAATTTGTAAAAACATATCTTGCAGGAAGGTGGTATTTATAAATCTTTCCTGATGATTTTTCGGATTTTTATATGGCGCTAAATCTCGCAGTTCTTCCGGAGTAGAAAATGGCCAATGGTTCGTTGGACCCACCTCAATATAGGCAAAATTATATTTTTCTTTTTTGTTTTCCTGTAAATAATCAAAAGCGCGCTCCCAGAAAATATCGTCCCGATAGCCCCATTTATAAGTTTTGTCGCCTTCTTTCATGATATCGGTCGCATGTACTTCGTTAAACTTTAAATCATTCATCAATTTTCCGGTTTGAGCAAAATTTAAATCAAAGCTTTTCATAAAAAATGTTTTGTAATCCAAATTGCTAAAAAATTCCGGCAAACATAAAATATTAGACACATCCCGATTATCTGACAGATTTAAATAAAATGAAGTGGGTAAACTGCATAAGATATTTTCCTGACCCAAAATAGTTTGCACGCTATTTCCATAAAACTTTTTAAACCATATTCCCTCTTGTGCCTTTTTCCAAAAATTGGGAGTATTTTGCTCATTTACTAAAAAAGCATTCAAACTTTCTATTTGTAATACAATAATGTTATCTAAAAATTTTGGCAGTTTATTCTTATCTAATTTTCGAGCTTGCTCTAAAACAAAATATTTATCCTGAATAGATTCATTTACGAGCTGATTATATTTTTTTTGATAATAATCAATTATTCTATCTTGATCATAAACACTTTTTGCGAAACCAATAACCTCGCTATCTAAACCACCTAAACAAAATATTTGTAAAAAGATTAAAACAAAAAAAACAAAGGAAACAACCACAAGGTGAATCTTTTCTAAAATTTTATTTTTTATAGCCAAAAAACCAAAAATATTCAACAAAGAAAAAAACACTAAAAACAGCACCGCCCATCTATACATAAAAACAAGAGACAAGGCGCTGTGATCAAAATACATTTTTAAAAATGCAAAACTTAAATGAGACCCAGTGACAATAAAGTAAGAAACCAAGAACAAATAAACCAGATTAATAAAAAATAAAAAAATAAAGCCAAAGAATCTATTTAATTTGTAAAAAACATAAAATAGAACCAGGGATAAAATAGCAAACTGAAACCATTTATAAACTTCTGTCCATAGGCTACCGGAATAAACAGATAAGACAGCAACTAAAAAACAATTAAAAATTAAAAATATAAAAAAAATAAAAATATAAAAATTAGTTATTTTGCTTTTCATAAAGGTGGCTAAAATTATCAGAATAGATAATAGTCCACAAAGAACTCTCATCTAAATATTTCTTCAAATAATCAACTTTACTGTTAATATCTTCTTCGTTTAACAGAAAAAAATGCTTTTCTATCCAATTTAATTTTATCGGTTGGCGCTCTTTAATCAAAGCTAAATCAATTCCATACTGTTCTAATTTAAAAGATGTTTTATCCTCTTCAAAAAATTCATGATATTCTTCTAAAAATGTATGTTCATTAAAACTAAATTGCGGCAATCGGCCATCAATAAAAAGCTTCATTTCCGGCATAGTCCAAATTAAAAATCCCCCCCAATCATATTCATTAAAAAGTTTTTTTTGCATTAATTCCGGATTTTCTTTTATAAATTTTACAGCTTCGCAGGGAAAACTATTGCTGCAATAAAAAGCCGAATTAAAAGGGTTATTATTAAACTGCGTATTAACAACCATCTTAAAAGACGCGAGCACTAAAACTAAAACTAAAAAAATTTTTGAAAATAAGATTAATTGGGTGGGTTTTTTATTATTTTGATAATGTGCAGCTATATGCTCTATATAGAAAATTATTATAAAAGGCATGGACGCTATAAACAAAAGGGGGAAATGCCGCCTGGATTTAAGCGCTAAAAAAACAAACAACACGGCTAGCGCCAATTGCCATAAATCAAGCTTTAAAAAATATTTTTTTTCTATCTTTTTAAGAGATAAATATAAGAAAACAATCACCAAAGATAAAACGATAGCCGAATACAATAACTGATAATATTTTACCGGCAAAAAATAAAAAGGAATCCATTCTACAATATGGGTTAAATAATATGAATTTTTATATCCAAATAAAAATTCATACAATCTCCATCCATAGGGATTTATAAATGTCGCCAAAAAAGAAAAAAGGGCAAAAAAAGAAAATATATAAATTGATTTTAAATCCAATTTATTTTTGAATTCCATTTTAATTTTTGAAATAACATTATATTTTTCTATCAAATTTTCTAAAAACTTAATCATCGCAAAAAAACCCAGCAATGCTAATCCTATTAAAAATCCTCCATGCACATTAGCCCAAAAACAAAATAAAGGAATAAGCCATAACAAAATTTTATAATTTTTATTTAATACAAATTTATGCAAAATAAAAAACAATAAAAACAAACATAAAATTGTAATTTCCTGCATTCTAACTCCCAAATGTGGAAGTGATGCCTTTATTCCTAAAAATTGAAAAAACATTAAAAAATATTCTCCTGTGACATTTTTTAAAAAATATTTTTGCAAATAGTGCTTTTGGAGCGCTAAAACCAAAACAATTAAAAGTGCAAAAAAAATACTTAGGGTAATATATCCAAAATTTTTAAAAACAATAAAAGAAAAAACATCAATCAACCATTCATGATCAATCCATTTCTCACCTTCAAGGGTATAATTAAAATGTTCATTATAAGGAATTTCATGTTTTGTCACAAATTCTTCTCCCACTTTCAGATGCCAACCTAAATCATTATCCAAATAACCAAAAGAGTTCCAAAGAAGCATGGAAAAAATAAAAAGATAAAAAAACATCCAAATAAATTTTAAAAGTTGTTTCTTCTTCATAAAATCTATCTAAATTTTATCATAATTACAACAAAAAGTCTTTATATTTACAATCTTTAATCTTTATTCCTCGATATTCCTTCCCTGAATAACTTTTAATCAATAAAAGATAAAATAGCAAATTTTCGCATTAACAAAAATAGTGAAGCTAAACATTGAAAAAAAAGAATGAATATTCTATAATATAGATAGCTTTAATATTATTTATAATTTTAAAAATAGCATATGAAAAATTTTTTAAAAAAATTCTCAGGATTAGAAAAAAAGATTAAAAATGCAACAATTAGCAAAAGATCTTCCCAGATTGAGTCTTTGGAAGATGGAGAGGATGAATATGATGCTTCCACCGAAGATGAATTAGAAGAAGATGAAGAATACGAAGAAAGTGAAGAAGAAGAAAGCGGGGAAGAAAACTCAAAAGAATGGCTGCAAAAAGATTTTGAAGAAGGACAGCTCTCTATAGATGTTTTTCAAACTCCGGATAAACTAATAGTAAAATCAACTATTGCCGGCGTAAAACCAGAAGATATAGATATTTCAATTAACAACGACATGCTTACAATCCGCGGAAAACGAGATATGTATGAAGAAATAAAGGATGAAGACTACTTATACAAAGAATGTTATTGGGGATCATTCTCTAGGTCAATCATTCTGCCAGTAGAAGTAGAAGCTGATAAAATTGAAGCTTTTTTAGAAAATGGGGTGCTCACAGTAACCCTGCCAAAAGCCAAAAATGCTAAACAAATTTCTATAAAAGTAAGAGAAAAATAAATAAATAATAATCCGAATACCACAAATTTCATGCGAATTTACAATAATATATTCACATAATTCGTATTCGCTATATTTGCATTCTTATTTATATATTCGCATTATTGTATGAATATTGAATTAATTATAGATAAATTCGAAGGGGAAAGCGCCATACTAAAAACAAAAGATAATAAAACAATAAATTGGCCCAAGGAAAAACTACCTAAAGACGCTAAAGAGCAAATGAAGCTCAATTTTTATATTTCTGAAAAAAATATTGAACAAGAAACTGCAAAAAATATACTTAACGAAATATTAAATCATGACACTTAAACTCTATAATGAAATAATCTATATTTTCTATTGTAGAATTTTAATCTTATCTTAAAATGCTTCATCTTTTTCAAAAAAAATCCATCATAAAATGGCCCCTTATTATAATAGCCATTTTTTTTATAATCATTTTATTGATTATCGGAATTTATTTTATTTTTGAAAAAAAATTTGCTGCTCGTATATATCCGGGGGTATTTATTGCTAATATTGACATGAGTGGCAAAACCAAAGAACAAGCTCAATCATTATTAAATCAAAAAATAGACCAAATAAAACAAAATGGAATAATTTTCCAACACGAACAACTAAAGGCTATATTATTCCCCGTTATCTCATCCGTTGAAGGCGACTTGGCATACCAAATTATACGCTTTGACGCCGAAAATAACATTCAACAAGCTTTTAATGTCGGTAGAGAAAAAAATCTTAAAGAAAACTTAAAAGAAAAATATCAAACATGGAAATTCAAAAAAATATTTCCGTTAACATTCCACACCAACGATGAAGAAATCTCTAATTTTATCATAGAAAAATTTAATAAATTTAAAAAACCGTCACAAAATGCTAAATTAGCACATAACAACAGTGAATATCTGGACTCTATTAAATTTAACATAGAGGAAGAGCAATATGGGCAAGTTATTAATTATAAAGACGGCTTAGATCAATTAAAACAAAATCTCTCTGTTTTAAACGAATCTCCGATAGAATTATCTATTGATTCACGCGGACCGGAAATAATAAAAAGCGAGTGTATAGACATAGAAGAAAAAGCAAAAAATATTTTAGCTAAAACACCGCTAAACCTAGAATACAATAAATATATCTGGACTATTAATTTTAGAATTTTAAAAGACTGGTTGATATTAAAAGTTAATCCAAAGGCAACCAGCACGGAAGATAAAATAATAGTAGGACTAGATACGGAAAAGGTAAAAGAAGTTTTACTGAATTTAATCTCTTCGGAAATTGACCAGGAACCGCTCAATGCTAAATTTGAAATAAAAAACGGTCGGGTTATTGAATTTCAAGATAGTCGCGATGGTCGCAAGTTAAAGATAGAGGAAACCATCAAAAAAATAGAAGATGAATTAATCTTTAACGGAAATAAAAACATAGAGTTGGTTATACAAGAATTAAAAAGCGAACTGCACACAGAAGATATCAATGATTTTGGCATCAAAGAAATAATAGGAACTGGACACTCTAATTTTTCCGGATCTCCGGAAAACAGAAGGCACAATATCAAAACTGGAGCAAATGCTGTAAATGGCGCATTAATAAAACCGGGAGAAGAATTTTCTTTAATTAAAACACTGGGGGATATCAACAAAGAAACTGGTTATTTACCGGAATTAGTTATAAAGGACAATAAAACCATCCCTGAATACGGCGGAGGATTATGCCAGATTGGAACAACTGTTTTTAGGGCTACTATTAAATCCGGTCTGCCGGTTACTCTGCGCAGAAATCATTCTTATCGCGTCTCTTATTATGAACCGGCCGGAACAGATGCTACTATTTATGACCCCTGGCCTGATTACCGTTTTATTAACGACACAAAAAATCATATCCTGATTCAAACACGCATTGAAGGTGATGATATATATTTTGATTTTTGGGGAACTCGCGATGGCCGAAAAATAAAAATTACAGACCCGGTCATATCTAATATAACCAAACCTGAACCCACCAAAATTATTGAAACGCTAGACCTGCCGGTTGGAACAAAAAAATGCACGGAACACGCACATAATGGTGCTGATGCTTATTTTGATTATACTGTTACATATACAGACAATACTGAAAAATATGAAAGATTTACTTCTCACTATGTACCATGGCGCGAAGTATGCCTCTTGGGAGTAGAAAAACTATCAACCGCTACCAGTAGCGAAGAATTGTTAAGAGAAACTGTCGAATAAAATATTCCCATATACTCTATTTGTAGCATGGTTTTATCTGGGGGTGAAGAACAAAAAAAGACCGACTTGAGCGGGTAGGCAAGAAATTTTTGTTAGGAAAAGTTTAGTTCTAGAACCAAATCTTACCTAACAGAAAAATCCCCATGCTTGTCGTGCCTGACCCGCTCAAATCGGTCTTATACTTATTTTTATTTTTTTATTGTTTTTTATTTTAACTTGTTAGTATATCACAGAAAAAAAAACTTGTCAAGACCTGCTAAGAAAAAAATTAAAACAAAAAATTATTTAATATTAGCAATTAAATTTATATAAAAAATCACCAAAAATTATTGGTGATTTTTTATTCTTTATTTTTAAAAAATTTTTTATTTTTTTATAATTCTAAACCTGCTTGTGTCCGCCCCAGGAGGAATTCAAAATCCATATAACAACAAACTTTTAAAGCCTCGCTGATTTTTAATTAAGTTCAGAATAACACAACTATAATACAGATACTTAAAATTAAATTTAAAACAAACTAGCCTGAGCAAATCTTTTTTCCTCTTCTTCTTCAAAAATTTTTACTTTCCCATACTGTCCATCAAATCCCGGTTCTATTATCAATTCTCCAGATCTCACTCTTCTTATCCCTTCCACAATTTTTGGCGATATATTAATTTTTAATTTTTCCAAAGGTATATCCATCAAAATATCAAGTTCATTTCCAAAATTTTTAATAATATGATTATATTCTTCTTGTACTTTTTTAGCTCCACGACTCTTAATCCCCAAACTCTCTGCAATAATTTTATCAAGCTCAATTAATTTTTTAAATCCAGGAGCTTCTTTCAGCCTAAACCCCAGTTTTCTATCTGCAAGTTCATCGACACGATTATCAACCCCAATAACTAAGTCTTTGCCGCACCTTGGACAAACTCCTTTATGCTTCTTGGTTTCTTTTGGGGAAAAACAAACCCCGCAAGATCTATGCCCGTCATAATGATACATTCCTTCCTCTGGATAAAATTCAATCGTATATTTTAATTTATTAACATCCTTGTTTTTAATCACTTCATAAAGTTCTGGATAACCCGGGTTTTCCAAATCAAAAACATTTGCCTCTCTCGCAATATTCGGCAGGCTGTGAGCGTCAGAGTTAGATAAAAGTGTTAAATGGTCCAAAGCTGACAGGCGCCAATTCATTTCCGGGTCGCTTGATAGTCCGGTCTCATAAGCATAAATATATTTTGTATAATCTTCAAAACATTCTTCCATAGAATCAAAGCCAGACTTGGAACCAAACACCGCAAACCACGGAGTCCAGATATGCGCCGGATATATCAAGAACTTTGGATGAATAGACAAGCAAAGTTTTACGAGCTCCTCTGCGCTCATCCCGAGTATGGGCCGGCCGTCGCTGCGGATATTATACTTCTTATCTAAATATTTATTTAATTCTTCCACCGCTTTCAAATCGGGAGCATGAAGCATAATATGCAATCTACGGCACTGGCCATTTTTCTTATAGATTAGGGCCACTTCTGTCGACAATAAAAATTTTATATCCGCATTATCCGCCGTTTTTAATTTATAAAGCCCCGTCTTTTCTATTTCTTCAAGCTCTTCCTTAATAGAAAAAAACCAATTAGGAAAAGTAAAATCTCCCGTAGCGATGATATGCACTCCTTTTATGCGACAAGTTCTATTAATATTCTCCAAACTTAAATCCCGGGAGCAAGCCCGAGAAAATTTAGAATGAATATGAAGATCAGCTATTTGTTTCATATAATTTAATAAAATACAACAAAACTAAGAGGATACTTTAGTGATATAACCAAACAACACCAAAGCCATCATTCCAAAAAAAATAATAGCGGCAATAACCGCAAAAAAACCAAAAATAGCAAATACAACTTGCAGCCAAATATGCGCCCGTATATAATCACGAAATTTACGGTAATAGATAACTAAATTTTTACCGTTAGTATTTGTATTTAATTGTTCATCTGCTTCGTCCATATTAAATAAATCCCCTCTTGAGAGGGGTGGCTGCGGAGCAGACGGGGTGTGTTTTTCGTGAATATTACTATTTACCATTTCTACACACCTCCCCCCCTACGGGGTACTCCTCTCAAGAGGAGATTTTTAGATTATATAAATTTACTCAAATTTCTGGGTTTATCCATATCCATCCTCTTTTCCAAAGCTAAAAAATAAGCAAAAAACTGCAAAATAATTACAGAAAGAATTGGATTAAAAATCTCTAAGGATTCCGGAATATATAAAATATCTTTAAATTTAAAATCTTTATTTCCTTTAGTAGCAATTAAAATTAAAGAAGCTTCTTTTTCCTGCAGATCTTTTATAATTTTTTTATTTTCCTGATAAACACTATCATTGGGCGCAAAAAATATTACCGGAAAATTTTTTTCAATCAAAGCTTTGGGTCCATGCAAAAATTCATGCGCGGAAAAGCCCTCAGCATGAGTGTAGGATGTTTCTTTTATTTTCAGCCCCCCCTCCAAGGCGATAGGGAAATGATATTTTTCCCCCAATACAGCTAACTGTTCAATGTATTTATATTTCTCTGCTATTTTTTTAATATTTTCCTGTAGACTAAAAATATTTTTTATTTTTTCAGGTAAAACTTTTATTTCTTCAATCGCCCTCTTGCTAATCGTTGGAGGTTTTCTATTTAAACCTCCGATATACACGGCAAGAAGTGCTAATATAATTAATTGAGAAGAAAATGTTTTAGTAGCGGCAAGGGCATCTTCTTTTCCGGCTAGAGTGTTGATTGCCACATCAGCCAGGTGCGCCAATGTAGAGTTTATATTATTGGTAATACCAACTATCAAGCATTTGCTTTCCTTGGCTTTCTTGGCTGCGGAAATTATATCCGTAGTTTCTCCTGATTGGCTAAAAAAAATAAACATAGTTTCCGTTTCTATCACCGTCTTTCTTCTTAAAAATTCATCAGCAAATTCCACCTCGCAAGGCAGATCAACAAATTCTTCAAATATATAGTTTCCATAAATCGCCGCATGATAAGAAGTGCCGCAACCCAAAAAAGTTACCCGATCGACTTTTCGCAATTCACGTAATTTATGCTTAAATTCTTCAAAATAAGTAATTCCACTATTAAAATCAACATATTTTTTTACAATATCCCTAATAACTCGTTCTTGCTCCAATATTTCCTGAAGCATTAAATGTTCTTTTTCCTTTTTCATAAACACAATAAATTTTATAAATAAATGTCGCTAAGCGCTGTGCCCGCCTTGGGAGGGACTCCAAACTTTCAACTTTATAAACTTTTAACTTTCAACTACTATAATTCTACCAAATTTACCAAAAATTAAAAAGCGGATTATTATAATCCGCTTTAAATTTTAATTTAATCTCTTATACCACCAATCACTTCTTCAATGATAGCCATCACTTCCGGGTCAAGATTTTTTCTTTCAAAATTAAAAAATAAACTATCTTTAATCATTCTTCTTTCGCTTGCTCTAATATTATATTCTTCCTCGCGCTCTCTGTTGTTTTTTGCACCACGTATTTCCATATTTAATCTGCTTTCTTCGCCATATTCTTCATGGGTTTTTTCTGAAGCAATTCCCATTTTACGCGCAATTCTGGAAAAATCTTCATATGATTGAGTATCATAATACCCATGCAGAATGAATATTTTACCCTCCTTGGAGCAGAAACTCATCATCGGAAATATGACTTTTTCCGGGATGCTTTCCTGATTACAATCCATAAAAACACGCTGGCAATAAACGTTTATCTCCATTTTAGGACAGGCAAAATGACCCGGTTCCGGAAAAATCAAACGATCAATAGATAAAAGTTCTCCAGCGTAATTCTCAGTTCCTCTTTTTTTATGAATCTCGTTTTCTATCTTATATAAAAGAGCTAAATGTTCCATATCCATTTTATGAATAATAGTATTCTTTACTTCTTCCGAAGAATTCTCAAACACCTTAGTGTTCATAATCCGCACTTTAGACATAGTCGCCTTGGAAACAGAAACCTTATCACCGGATTCATTAACATAGTACCAGGTTTCTTCGTCTCCGTCCCAAGCTCCAATCGACGCTTTATTTTCAGAAACATAAGAAACTACGGCATTGGCTTCTTCAGCGGTTAGATATTTTCTTTTTTCTCCGTTTCTTTTGATACCCACTATACAACCAAGACCCATAGCCACATCTAACGCATAAGAATACACAAAAATAAAGACATCATCATTACCAATTTTCAATTCAAACCCGCCATTAGCGCCAAATTCCTCACTTTCTTTCCTTATCTCTTCATATTTTTTTTCTTCGTCCGACATTTTCTTTTCTCCTTTTTTATTGTAGAAATTAATCAATTATTTTTCATTAATTTTTCCGTCTTCTTTCACCAACTCTAACTCGGCCATGTTTCTATAACTCATGGGACCGATAGAACGTATTCCTAATACATCCTTAAAAGATTCTTTATTTTTATTAATTGCCTCGATTTCTGCTGTTCTTTTTTTTAACTTCTTTTTGAATTTATAACTCGTCCACTTATCGGAAATAAATTGATACAGGAAAATCGGCCCGAAAATAATAAAAATCAATATTAACTGCAACAAGCCTGTTCCCACAAAAAAATTCCAGGCAAAATGAGCAAAAGAAGTATAATATAAAGATTGATATTTAATACCCACACAACCGGCAACAATACCTAAAATAAATGTAGCTAATAAAATAAAATATTTTTGATGTTTTATTTCTTTCTTTTCATCATTATCTAAATTTTTTTCTATTTCTTCAAAATTCGTATTTAGATTGTGTTTTTTATACAATTTATTTTTTTTATTAGCAATAAAAAATACTTTTGAATTTTTGTTATGCATTAAGGCAAATAAAATACTTGATAGTATAATAAATATCCAAGAAACATTAGATAAAGAATCAAAAAATATAATTAAAGGCATTCTAAATATTAATTCTTCAAAAATGGGCGCCCACAAAAATAAAAAAACAAAATACAACACCAACGATTTTTTCTTGTTGTTATTAAACCACTCTGCGCTTTCAAGATTATCCTTCCCAATCTTCCAAATTATTAATTTAAAAAACAAAAACACCAAAACAGCAATACAGCTCAATACCATAATCTGCGGCCAAAACAACCAAAACCTGGCAATAATTTCTTCCATTTCCAATTCTCCTTTTTTTAAGGGTTATATTTATAAATTTTCAAAGTACAAAAAAACTCCCACTAAGAACTTTAGTAGGAATTTTTATTAAATATATAAACTTTTATAAAAATTTTTGCATTAAAAAAACGCCCTACTTGAACTGCCTTAGTGCAGCAAGAAAGCTTATTTTCCTGTAAAAACAGGATTAAACCGAAAAATAACAAACTCGTGTTATTGTCTTCCGATTAAAATAAACACTAAATAAAAATGTACACATCAATTGCTTGATGGATTAGCTTAACAATAATCTATAATATTGTCAAGCCGTAAAAAAATAAAGAAAAAGAGACTTTTTCATGGCCTCTTTTTTATATTTATTCTTTTATTTTTGCCTGACATTTATCACAATTTTTGATATGATCTATTATTTTTTGAATCAATCTGTGCGGCTCATACACATAATAATGCAAGGCGGTAGAATTTGGGTGCTCCATATCTTTTAATTCTTCTTCTATTTTTTTGGGATCCATGGTGTATTCTGGCTGCATTTTATCTCTCCTTTTAAAAATGCTAATAATACCCTAACTCTTAATAATATACCTCCTTATTTATTTTATGATTTAATTAATATCTTTTCCACTCTCTTTAACTGGTCCATATCTCCCACCTGCATCCAAAAATCAGCCTTTTCAATTTTAACTGGATAATCTTGAGCAACTCTAACTAAAGTCTGTGGAAGTCCATATTCATTTTTGTCTGGAATTTGCACTAAATCATAATCAAAAAATTTCAAAGACAAAACATATAAACCAACATTCACCAAACTAGAACTTTTATTATGGGTCCCTTCTATAATATCTTTCAAGTGACCGTGTGTATCCAATATAATTCTTCCTCCGGAAAACTTGCCGCTTATTTCTTTGGTAAGCATGCACTGCTCATGCTGCAAACATCTGCCAATATCATCTTTGCCATACAAATCGTCGCCCATCATCACTAAAAATCTATCGCGTAAAACTTCCCGACAAGCGTGCAATGCGCCCCCTGTGCCGTTTAAATTCTTTTGTTTAATGTAAATTATCTTTTTACCTTGATAATCATTACCAAAATGATTGATAATCTGTTCTCCCAAATATCCAATAACCAAAATTAACTCATCTATCTCTTGCGGCAAGATATCCAAATTATGTTCTATTAAATTTTTTCCAGCCACGCGGATCATGGGCTTTGGCACATGAAAGGTTAGAGGACGCAATCTAGTGCCTATTCCGGCCGCAAGGATTACTGCTTGCATTTTTTATCTCTACCCACCGTCATCCCGAACTTGCCTGCCCGCCGGATTGGAGGGATTCAATATCCATGACATGTTCAATATGTCTTACTATATGGATTCTGAATCCTTGTCCGTCTTGGGAGGAAGGTTTAGAATGACACGGGGAAAATTAAATTAAATGTTTCAAAACTTGTTTTAAGGTATATTTCTTAAAGCCATGTTCAACCACATCTGCGTACGGACCATCTACTAAATAAATTTCCCAGTCCGGCAATTCTTTTTTTAATGCCTTATTTTCTTGCGCATTATCATTAATCATAATCTTTCTGCCTGAATAATTTTTATAGGCATCCAGGGCGGTAATTTTAGATTTGTCGGTTATTATTATACGATTGAAATAATTTTTTATAGCTAAATTTTTTATCTTCATTTTTTGCCAAACAATATCTCCAAAAGTAAGTAAAACCAATTCTCTATCACCTTCCTTTAAATTTTCTAAGATACTTTCTGCTCCGCTAAAGACAAAATTATCCGCTCTTTTTAATAAATTAATAATCTGAATTTTAATTTTCTGTCCGTTTCCTGAATCAATTTTGCCTTCAGAAATTAGATAACTAACATGTTTATAGGGATTAAAATTCTCTTTAAATTTTCCAAAATATTTACGATAACTTTTTATAAACCCGCCTTCTTTAAAAGTAAAACACTCAGCCAAGGCATCTTTAAATTTTAAAGCGTCAAATAATGTGTGATCTAAATCAAAAACAATTAACATAGCTAAACTATTAATAAATCAATCACCTCTGCGAGCTTTTGGCTGTCATGGCGCAATATATCTCCGGAATTAAGTATGTCTTCTTTTATTATTTTCCTCCCCCCCCAATTATCTTCCATGTCTACTTCCACCAAGCTAGCTTTTTGTTTTTTATATTCCCTTAAAATATCTTCTTGGGGAACAGCGGAATTAAAAATGGCCGTATCTACTTTTCTATTAATAAAACTCTCTAAATTTAAAATAAAGTCTTTTCCGGTAAAATTATCCGTCTCTCCAAACTTTGTCATTACATTAACTATAAATAAAATCTGAGCGTCTGATCTCCTGATGGTTTCGGCAACTTTTTGAACTAAAAGATTGGGAACAATGCTGGTATACAGGTCTCCGGGACCAATAATAATATAATCGGCCATTTCTATGGCTTCAATTACTGGCGGGTGAACGCGGATTCGGTCGCTATGATGCGGAACCAAAAAAGTTTTTTGTATTTTTTCCCGCACTTCTCCGCGAGGTACATCAATTGCCGCCTCGCCATAAAGCCGGCTCCCATCGGTTAATTCTGCAACCAGTGTGGCTTTATCGGTTGTGACCGGCAGCACCTTGCCTCGCGCGCTCAAAATATCACCCAAGGCCTCCACTCCTTTTGCAAAATCTCCGGTATACTGAGTCAGCATTGTAAGCAGCATGTTGCCGACGCTGTGTCCTGATAATTTACTATTTTCTTTAAATCTTTTTTGTAGAATTTCTCGAGCCGCAGTTCTATCTTCAGACAAAGCTAAAACACACTTTAAAATATCCCCCGGGGGTAAAACCCCCAGCTCATCCCGAAGACGCCCGGTACTGCCTCCACTATCCACCATAGAGACAATAGCGGTAATATCAATTCTTTCTAAATCACGAAGTCCGGAAAGAAGAGCAAACTGTCCTGACCCCCCTCCGATTGTTACTATTTTTTTATTAGACATTTTTTTATTTTAACATATTAATATTTTAACATGTTAACACACTACTTTTATAATTTCTTTTAAGTGATTAATTATTTTATCTGCTTTTTCTAAATTTTGATCATGATTAAATCCGTTTCTAAGTCCTAATACCTGCATCTTAGCATTTTTTCCTGCCTCTACTCCAGCAACAGAATCTTCAATTACTAAACAATCTTCCGGATTACAATTTAATTCTTTAGCTGTCTTTAAATAAATATCTGGATTAGGTTTTGCTTTTTTTAAATCTTGTCCCGATACAACAACTTTAAAATATTTTTGCAAATTATGCAACTCTAGACTTTGATTAATCCATGTCCAGGGAGATGAAGAAGCAAGCGCTAAAGGAATACATTTTTTTAATTCAGCTAAAACTTGATCGGCGTTAAAAAGTAAATTAGTGCAATTATAGATATAACTTATGCCAAAATTTTCATATTCTTTAAAAAATTTTCTCTTATTTTTAATTTTTAAACCCCCTTCATAATTATCATAAAGATAGTCATAAATACCTTCAATACTTCTTCCTAGTAAATTTTTATGAACAGATATCGAAAGACTAGGAGCTAACAAAGCTAAAAGTTGATGATATTTCTGAAACCATATTAATTCTGAATCAATTAAAACTCCGTCCATATCAAATATTACAGCTTTAAATTTTTCTTTTTTTACGCTTGACATTACTTTAAAATTATGCTAATATCTAACAACTAATAATTGAACCTTAACATTAAGGAAAAATAATGGACAAATTATCTGAGAAACTGGAAAATTTGCATTGCAAAATCAAAATATTACTTTTATTATCAATGTGGTTTGGTTTAACATTTACGCCTTTTTATGGTTCAACACCAATACTGATTATTATTCCTTGTTTACTTATTTTTCTTGTGACTTTTTTTTCATTATGGACAATAGAAAATAATGAAAAAGAAAAAATTCAAGGAATATGCTATAAATTCTGGATAAAAATATTATAAACAAAAAGGAGAAAAAATGAGCAACAAATTTAAATTCGGATTATTAGACAAGCTTTTCCCGATTTATGAAATTAGTGGTTTAATCCTGATCTGTTTTTTTTGTTACGCGCAATCCAATCCGCAGCATCTTTTGCTACACTGCCTGATGTGGGGACAATTTATTATTGTTTTGGGTGTCAATATAATCATTGAAACCCACGAAGCCTTCAGAGTTAAAACAAAATTTTATAACTACTTTGCAAGATTGTTTGGTCATAAATAATATATTGGAGGAAAAACAATGAACCAAAAAATGATAAAAAAGGGCGAAGACCTGCTGTATTTATTACTGGGAGCAACGGTACTATCATTGATTATAATGGGATTATCTAGTGGAGCTGCTTATCTTTTTACCATCCCAATGTTCGGCATTTGTATCGGCCTGTTTACTGCCGTCTTCTTCTCTTTTAAAAAGATGGCAAACTGCGATCAACCGGAAATGGAAGCCGCCTGGGAAACAATTCTAAATAAACTTCCTTAAAAAAATATTATCACAGGGACAAACAAGTCCCTGTTTTTATTATTAAATCTTAAATCCATACAATTATTCCACCGTAACACTCTTTGCTAAGTTTCTCGGCTTATCAACATCTAAACCCTTCAAACTTGAAACATAATATGCAAAAAGCTGCAGGGGAACGCTGGCTAAAATCGGTGTAAGCATTTCCAATGTCTTTGGTATATAAATAACATCATCTGCAATTTTTTCTAATTCCTTATTTCCTTCTGTGGTAATCACTATCACATTTCCGCCTCTTGATTTTATTTCTTCTATATTACTAACATTTTTCTCATATACACTGTCGCGGGGAGCGATAAAAAAAGACGGGAAACCAGGTTCAATCATAGCAATAGAACCGTGTTTCATTTCTCCGGACGGAAAACCTTCGGCATGGATATAAGATATCTCTTTTAGTTTTAAAGCACCTTCCAAGGCTGTCGGTTGATTATACTTGCGGCCCAAAAATGCAAAATTATTTACATGATAATATTTGCGTGCTATATCTTTAATATTGTTTGTAGAAAGATAATTTTCAATTTTTTCCGGTAGGGCCTGCAGTTCTTTCAATATCCGCTGACCCATAACAAGAGACATGCCTCGCTGCCTGCCCAAAAGCACAGTGAGCAAAGCAAGGATGGAAACCTGGGATGTAAAAGCCTTGGTGGACGCAACTGAAATCTCCGGACCTATATGATTATAAACTCCGGCATCTGTCTCGCGTGCAATAGTAGAACCGACAGTATTAACAATTCCGAGTGTTAACGCTCCTTTTTCTCGCGCCTCCCTTAAAGCTGCCAAGGTATCAGCGGTTTCACCTGATTGGCTAATCACAAGAACTGCTGTTTTTTTATCAAGAATCGGCTTGCGATAACGAAATTCACTAGCCCATTCCACTTCCACCGGAATACCAGCATATTCCTCTATCATATACTCACCAATAAGTCCGGCATGCCAAGCAGTACCGCAAGCTATGATTATTATTCTTTTAATGCCGCGCAATTTATCAACACATATCTCTAATCCTCCCAATTTTACCTTCCCCTCATCCATGACTACTCTTCCTCGAATACTATCGGTAATAGTAGACGGCTGTTCAAAGATCTCTTTAAGCATAAAATGATCAAAACCTTTTTTAGTGGCCTCATCAATATCCCATTCTATTCTTTCAATGTTTTTATCAACCTCATTGGCCGCTGAATCAAAAATTTTAAAGTGGTCAGCGTAAATTTCTGCCATCTCTCCGTCTTCCAGGTATATAACTTCTTTTGTATATTGCAATATTGCTGAAACATCGGAAGCAATAATTGTTTCATCTTTTCCAATTCCAATTACTAGGGGGCTGCCTTTGCGTGCTACTAATATTTTTTCCGGCTCTTGCGCACAAAGTACAGCTAGGCCATAAGTGCCTTTGATAATCCGCAACACATCCTTTAAGGTTTCTGTTATATTTCCTTTATATAAATCCTCCAATAAATGCGGGACAACCTCTGTATCTGTTTGTGATTTAAAAATATGCCCTTTTCGCTCCAATTGTTTTCTAAGTGCGGAATGATTTTCAATAATTCCATTATGTACCACGCGAATATTACCCGTACAATCGCAATGTGGGTGAGCATTATTTTCTGTGGGCGCGCCATGCGTCGCCCAGCGAGTATGTGCAATGCCAATATTTCCGCCAAGGCTCATATTGGCAATTTTTTTATCCAACTCTTTTATTTTACCCACAACTCTAAAATCATGGAAAATATCATCACAAATAACAATCCCGGAAGAATCATATCCTCGATACTCAAGCCGCCGAAGCCCGTCCAAAAGGATTGGCAAGGCTCTATTTTTTCCAATATATCCCACAATACCACACATACATTTTTTCATATTAACATGCTAGCATTTTAACATATCAACATTAAATTAATTAGCTATTTTAAAAACACATTGTCATTCTGAATGAAGCGAAGTGCAGTGCTGTGCCCGCCTTGGAGGGAAGAATCTCGTTAATAACTAAAATCATGGGATTCTTCATTATCGCTCAAAATGACAGTGGTAAATTATTTTTTTAACATCCTCCAAAGTTCTCCAAATATTATTTTCTGAGTATTATAAATCATTTTATTTTCAATTATTACTCCCACGGGAACACCTTTTGCGTCTCTAGATATAAAAGCGCATTTTCCAGCATAGATAATAATAAAAGTTGCGGACTTTTTCTCTGTCCCCAGCCATCTTCGCTCATCAAGTCCGCTGGTTTTACCGCCCCTAGCTAAAGAAATCACCTTAACTTTTATTTTATTTTTTATTCTCTCTTGAGTAAAATTAGGAAAAGCACTATTTATATCATCACTTGCCTCGGTGGCTGAATAGACATAATACTCCTTTTCTTTTGTCTTTAACATTTTTAAACAATCTAAGATATCTTCAAGTATTGTTTTTATGCCTTGCCTCCCTTCATAAAACTTAGTAGTTGGAGTATTGCCGCCCTTGTCCTGTATAGATTTTAATTCAGGGATGATTTTCTGAATTTTTTGCTTGGTGCTTTGCAGTTCTTTTTCTTTTTCTATAAGTAGTGTTTCTAGTTTTTCCGGATCTTCAGCTGTAAATTTTTGTTTAGTGGCATGATGATAAAAACTTACCAATCCATCTTCTTGTAATTTTTTTAAAATATCATACACACTCCCCCTGTTAAGATTGGTTAAATCAGCCAATCCTCGCACTGAAATAGCTCCATACTCCAAAAGTCCTAAATAAACTTTTATCTCTTTATCTCCCAGATCTAATTTTTTTAAAATTGAAACATCCATATTAACTCTTTATATATTAATAAATATTTTTTTAAGAATGAATGTTCATGAGAACATTCATTATATTTATCTTATAAACATTTTCCAATATCACGATATTCGTGACGATCCATTATGGGGGTAATTCTTTCATTATCACAGGGAGCAACTACAATTATAGATCGAAAACGGCTTGGAGCATCATGATTTTTCATGCGACTCACATCAATATAACACCTATTTTCATCCTGACAATTAAAAATACTATAAGCCGGAGGGGTGGCAACCAGTACTTCATCTTTGAATAAAGCCTTCTTGAGTGATATTTCATAAGCCCTGAGTGCCGGATTGCCGTGCTTATTTCTAGCAAACTTCACAAAAGCGAGCCAATGTATCCACTCTCCAATTTTTTCGCCGTTACCGATTACAAAACCGATTGGCGTATCTCCGTTTTGCAGATCAGAAAGATAAAGAATTCGGGAGGGCCCGCCAGGTTCTCTGTGATGCAAAAATTTACCATAGTCACCAATAATCACCCGGCTTTCTTCAAAAATTTCCGCATACATAGTTTTACCCAGAAAAGTAACAAAACGATTATAATCATCTTCACTGGAAAAACTTTCCTGAGCGCTCCGAAAATGTATCTTTTCTCCTCTGGCTACCATATATTCCAATAATCTTTCTGTTTTCTTTTCATGAACATCGATCGGCATCCTGCTGACACCCATATCGCAAGCCACGAAAATCTCACTGGTAATAAAATTTAATATCACAGAAAAAACAATATGGCCTCGGTTTACATAAGTAATAGCTGCGGTAGCTCCGGTGATAGCAACCGGTTCATGATCAACCACGCTTTCCCAAATATCCACTACATCCTTCCGACCTAAAAGTTCGCCGATTTTAATATGTTTAATGTCATCATTCTCGGTCATTTTCATAATCAATTTTTCTAAATATTTAGAACGATCAACCGGATCAGAAAAAAACATTTTCGGCTGCTGAGATGGATCAGGGTCAATAGGCCAAGTGCGGGAAGTAGTCTGGTCTGTCTCTTCGGTAATCAGAACCACCTCATTGTCATAATTGTTTAATCTTCTTTTTATGATACTTTCAACGATTGCATCAAAACCCCTGGTATCACTTTTACCATAATTAGATTTTGCTAAAGCCTCTATGGCGCTAGTCTGAAGAAGTTGTTTATAAGCTCCCACCAAAGCATTAATACATACATTACAATAACTAATCTCAATACCACGCATAACCTTTTGCCTCCTTTTTAATGGTTATAAGATATCAATGAACTATATTATAAATAATATGCTTAAAGCAAAAAATTGTCAAATATTTTTCGACAATTTTTTTATTTTTTATATTTTTTATTTAATTTTAGTTATTTTTTTTATATACCATTGTCATAAAAAATTAATACAATTTTATAAAAAAATAAAAGTTATCCACAATTAAAACGCACTGTTAACATGCCTTATGTATCATTGGGAAAAACAACGGCGACGCGGCAATCTCGTCGTTCACGGAATTTTTATACTTCACTTTTAATAGTAGGAGAAAAATGTATATACCCTAAAACTCAATCTTCAAACCAAAATACTGAAACAAATAATATAACAAAATAACCCAAACCAATAAAATAATCCCCGTAATAAAATTATATTCCATTTTGCGATTCTTGTGCCGAATAATGTGTATTAATAAAAAAATAACAAAAACCCCTCCCAGTGTTTCTAAAATATGGAGCTTGAATTCCGATATTCTTTTTCTATTATTATAAGCAGAATTAAACTTATCTAATACAAAAAAGAAGCCAGAAACAATATTAATAACAATGAAATAATAAAATAAATAATTTACAACATTCATATTAATATCTTAACATATTAATATTTTAACACTTTTATTTATTAAAGTCTCCTTTTCTTAAGGGAAGTATCCTGGAAGGGGGAGGAATTTTAATCAAAACATTATTTAAATTTTTGCTGATAAAAAAACGATTCATTTTTGAATCGTTTTGTTTATTTTCATTAATATCCCAAATCTTTCAAAATTTTTTTCACATCATCTGATATGGTTTGCGGGCTGATTTCATAATTAGCCCCCAAAAATAACCAATTATGATCAATGGGGCTTTCATCTTTTATGATAATTACACCTCCAAATCCGCTATTTCTCAAATCTGCAATATATTTTTTTATCAGTTCGATGTTATTTCCTTGTCTTGCACAATCATCAAATATAATAATTTGAGGCCATTTTCTTTTTTCTCTAAATTCAGCAATTACCTTTTGATAATCTGAAAGAGAATTAAAAAATTCAGCATTTTGTAAAAACTTATCATCACCCGTCTCCTGGCCAAAAACCATATACAGATAAAGTTCTCTTCTTTTAAAGTCATCTAAATGTTCATCAAAAACAAGTATTCTGGGAAATTTTTTCTCTGGCATTTTAACTTTCCAGTCTTTCTTTGAGTTTTTGTAAATATTTATTCCACTCTCCCCTGTCCATGTATCTAGAAGGCTTAAAAAAATCTTCTTCTACAACTACATCGCCAACCTCCGGAACATTTCCGGTTAATTCTCCATTATCATCAGTAATATCTAAAATAAGGGCAAGGTTGATAATTTGTTCAAATTCAAAAGCTCTGGTACTGGTAAAAAAACCATTAGTATAAAAAGAGGTGCGGCCTTCCCATTCTATCGTGCCGGTGCTGTATAAATTTCTTAATTCCTGCTCTCCAGTAATTTTCTTTCCTTTTTTAACAAAAAAAGCTACTGCTTCGCCGAAATTTTTGAATTCTCCAATCTTTTTAAATCCAATAAAAACTTGATACATTTTTCTTCTTCCTTTCCTGGGTTAACATATTTTTTTTATAATTATCACAATAAAAATTACAAAAAAACCAAAAACAATAATTTTATAGTCTCCGAGACTTTTCTCAAAAATTGTGTTTATAATATCCCAAAACCCAATATTATAACCAGGTTTAGTTAGGGGAAAATAAAATAATTGTAAAAAATACTTCCAAGAAAAACATTCTCTTTCAAGTATGTCGGTCACAATATCTAGTATTGGATGAGATAAAATAACCAGCAGACAGGGAATAAATCCTACTTCTGGTATAATAATTGAATATTTGGAAAATAAGTGGGCTAGATATCCGAATAAGAGCGCAAAATAAATACTGTGCGTAGGTCCGCGATGCATAATACTGCCGTCACCAGCATACATAAGTCCGAAAATAAAATCTATATCTGGCAAATTAGCCAAGACAAAAATAAATAAAGCTAAAATAAACCAATTATTTTTTTTAACATTATTCCTTATATTGGCACAAACTGAATAAACAGCTGCTCCAATTACAGCATGTCCTAGCGGTAATGGCATTCCAAACCCCCAAATATTCAATTTAAATTTTAAGGTTCTAAAATATTTCAATATATTAGCAAAAAATACTAAAAATGTCAACTCATAAAATACCAACACTTTAAAAAGTAAATATTCACTGAATATGTCAAAATAACCAATCCCGGTGTCATTTTTAAAAAAATAAAAAAACACCATTGTTTTGGCGGCGACCTACTTTTCCAGGGTTAAAACCCAAGTATCATCGGCGCTAGGAGGCTTAACTTCTGAGTTCGAGATGGGATCAGGTGTACCCCTCCCGCTAGAACCACCAAAACAATGATGTCTTTTATGTTGAACTAAAAATATAATTTATTTTTTACAAATATAAAGTATTAAATTTTAACACATTTCTTATTTTAAAATTCAAAAATGTGGGAAAATCAAATGAGTGATTAGTACTCCTCGGCTAAACCCATTGCTGAGCTTACACCTAGAGCCTATCAACGCGGTAGTCTCCCGCGACTCTATGAAACCTTATCTTGAAGACGGCTTCGCGCTTATATGCTTTCAGCGCTTATCCAAACCGAAGGTAGCTACCCGACAATGCCCCTGGTGGGACAGCCGGTACACTAGAGCTTCGTCATTCCCGGTCCTCTCGTACTAGGGAACGGCCTTCTCAAGTTTCCACGACCATAGTGGATAGGAGACCGACCTGTCTTACGACGGTCTGAACCCAGCTCGCGTGCCGCTTTAATGGGCGAACAGCCCAACCCTTGGGAGCTTCTTCACCCCCAGGATGCGACGAGCCGACATCGAGGTGCCGAACCACGCCGTCGCTGTGGACGCTTGGGCGTGACTAGCCTGTTATCCCCGGAGTAGCTTTTATCCGATGAGCTTCCGCCATCCTACATTGGACGGTCGGATCACTAAGTTCTGCTTTCGCAACTGCTCGACTTGTTGGTCTTGCAGTAAAGCTGGCTTATGCCTTTACACTATCTCCCGGGTTTCCATTCCGGGATAGCCAACCTTTGTAAACGCCTCCGTTACTTTTTGGGAGGCATCCGCCCCAGACAAACTACCCACCAGATACTGTCCCTCGACCTGATTCAAGGACTGAGGTTAGAATTAAAACTACACAAGGGTGGTATCTCACTGGTGACCCGAAGGTCTCCCACCTATACTGAACATGTGTACCCCTAATCCAATATCAAGCTATAGTAAAGCTTCACGGGGTCTTTTCGTCCGACTATGGTTAACGAGCATCTTTACTCGTATTGTAATTTCGCCGAGTCCTTCGTTGAGACAGTGCCCAAGTTGTTACGTCATTCGTGCAGGTCGGAACTTACCCGACAAGGAATTTCGCTACCTTAGGACCGTTATATTTACGGCCGGCGTTCATCCGCGCTTCAGTTCAAGGCTTCTCCCGAAGGATAACCCCTCCCCTTAACGTTCGGACACTGGCCAGACGTCACCCTCTATACATCCTCTTACGAGTTAGCAGAGAGCTGTGTTTTTGATAAACAGTCACCCGGGCTCTTTAGCTGCGGCCCCGATTGCTCGGGGCAGGCCTTATCTCGAAATTACGGCCGCTGTTTTGCCGAGTTCCTTAACGAAGGTTCTCTCGTACACCTGAGGCTACTCGCCTCGCCTACCTGTGTCGGTTTACGGTACGGATACTATTAGTTTAGCCCTAGAGGTTTTTCTGGGCAATTTTTCAATCTGAGTTGATTTAGCCAAAGGCCTCATCTTCAGTCAACTTCTTGGTTTATGTAATCCGGATTTACCTAGATTACGCCAATAGGCCAACAACGTGCATACCATAAACACGCTCAAAGATTCAAACTGCGTCCCCCCATCGGAAACTAACAGTAGTGCTGGAATATTAACCAGCTCATCCATCGGCTACGCCCGCACTACACGGGCCTCGTCTTAGGACCGACTAACCCTGGGTCGATTTACGTTGCCCAGGAACCCTTAGGCTTGCGGTGGGCGGGGTTCTCACCCGCCTTTTTGCTACTCATGCCAACATTCTCGCTTCCATGCGCTCCACCAAGCCTCACGACTTGACTTCAACGCCCATGAAATGCTCCTCTACCACTGTCTGTGTAAACACAGACAATCCGCGTATTCGGTAATATGCTTAGCCCCGATAAATTTTCGGCGCGAGACAACTAGACTAGTGAGCTGTTACGCTATCTTTAAAGGATGGCTGCTTCTAAGCCAACCTCCTAGTTGTCGCAGTCGCGACACCACCTTTTACACTTAGCATATATTTTGGGACCTTAAACTGCGGTCTGGGCTGTTTCCCTTTTGACTAATGGAGCTTAGCCCCCATAGTCTGACTGCCGAACTTCTCCTACTGGTATTCGGAGTTTGGTTAGGTAGGATACCCGAAGGCTCCAAACCCATTCAGTGCTCTACCCCCAGTAGTCAGCGTTCGACGCTAGCCCTAAAGCTATTTCGAGGAGAACCAGCTATTGCCGAGTTCGATTGGAATTTCTCCGCTAACCACAGCTCATCCCCTAGTATTGCACGACTAGTGGGTTCGGTCCTCCATGATGATTTCTCACCACTTCAACCTGGCCATGGCTAGATCACCCGGCTTCGGGTCTTGTCCATGCGACACTCCAAATATTTTGTTGAGACATGAACATAACATGTTTCAACAAAATAAGTGGATACGGGCTATTAACCCTCGCTTTCACTACGACTTCATTCCAAATGGAATTTAGTCAAGCCACATAGAACAAACTCGTTGGCTCATTCTTCAATAGGCACGCCGTCATCCCCCGAAGGGGACTCCGACTCTTTGTAAGTATATGGTTTCAGGTACTATTTCACCTCCCTCACCGGGATGCTTTTCACCTTTCCCTCACGGTACTGGTTCACTATCGATCATAAGAAGTATTTAGCCTTGGATCATAGTCGACCCGGATTCCTGCGGAATTTCACGAGTTCCGCAGTACTAAAGAACAATTACCGTAGAGCAATAACCCCTTTCGCCTTACAGGGCTGTCACCTTCTCTGGCGGAGCTTTCCAGCTCGCTTCAACTAGGGAAGTTATAATTTATATCTCTACCTTACTCATCTAGGGAGTAAACGCAATGTCTTACAACGCTTAATAAACATATGGACCCAGATCCTTCGATATAATTTCAATTCACTTGCGTGAAAATCCATCACACTTGGTTTAAAAAGTTTTGGCTGATCCCTTTTCGCTCGCCACTACTAAGGGAATAAACAATTGTTTTCTTTTCCTCCGGCTACTAAGATGTTTCAATTCACCGGGTTTTCGTCTCACTATCCTATATATTCAGATAGCGGACGTCTCGTCTTCAACGAGACAGGTTTCCCCATTCGGAAATCCACGGATCAAAGGTTGCTTGCCACCTAACCGAGGCTTATCGCAGGCTGCTACGTCCTTCATCGTCTTCTTATGTCAAGGCATCCACCATATACTCTTAACGAGATTTTCCCACATTTTTATTTTTAAAATAAAAATATGAAAACTAAAATTTAAGATGCTTTATATTTAATTTGTTATATTTTTCGTTCTTTGTTTTTTCAAGTTTATATTTTTTAATTATAATAATGTTCGTCTATTATTATAATTAATGTATTTAATTTTTAAAGTTCTTATATATTGCGTACAAAAAAACCGCCATGAAAAGCGGTAACGAAATAACTCAAAGTGAGCTTAATAATTTAACCGCTTTTTATATTAACAGTAGTTAGTCTATACATAAATATATATTATTAAAAATGTAATTATATTATACAGTATTTTAAATTTATGTCAACACCTCAGTCAAGTAAAAAAAAATAGAATTTATTAATTGTTTTTTTATTAAATATAAGCTATTTTTAAACTATGATTTAATTCACAAAATTTTATTATTTTTTATTAATTTTAAAATAATTTTTTACTGTTTAATTTTTTTAAAAATTGTAATTTAAATATTTTAAACCCAAAGCTATAAATGAATTACTAATTAAATAATTCTGAACTTGTCCAAAATTTCTGGATTGTCCATGTAGAGCTGCGCTGTTTCTTTAGATATTAGTTTCTCCTTAAACAATCTCTTTATATCCTGATCAATGCTAACCATACCCTCCTTAGAACTAGTCTCAATCACGGTTTTGAGTTGTGTTGTTTTACCTTCCCGAATTAAATTAGAAACTGCGGGGGTATTAATCATTATCTCACGACTCGCCACTCGTCCACCATCAATTTTACTTAAAAGACGCTGGGAAATAACTCCGGCAAGCGTCATAGAGAGCTGCATCCTAACCTGATTCTGTTGATGCGGCGGAAAAATATCGATTATTCTATCAATAGTCTGCGAAGCATTGTAGGTATGAAGGGTAGCTAAAACTAAATGTCCGGTTTCTGCCAGAGTAATGGTGGTGGCTATGGTTTCTAAATCCCTCATCTCTCCCACCATAATAACATTGGGATCTTGTCTTAAGGCATGTTTAAGCCCGGATGCAAAGGATAATATATCACTTCCTAACTGGCGTTGCATGATTATACTGTTGTTTGGCGTAAATAAATATTCAATCGGATCTTCCAAAGTAATAATGTTAGAAAAACGATTATTGTTAATATATTCAATCATAGCGGCAAGTGAAGTAGATTTACCGCAGCCTGTCGGTCCGGTAAGCAATATAAGTCCTTGTTTTAAGTCCAGTAACTTATACACTATTTTAGGTAATCCTAATTCTTCAATAGTCGGAATTTTATTTTCAATAACCCTGGCTACAAGACCCATATTATCTTTTTCAAAATGCAAATTAACCCTATATCTAGAACCATCCACCTCTAACCCGATATCCAATTCTCGTTCTTTTAAAAACTTTTCCTTTTGCAAAGGGTTCAACAAAGAAAGCGCCATCTGTTCCATGTCTTTTTTAGTAATTTGTTTTTCCTTTTCTATAAATGTTAAATCGCCGTCAATGCGCAAAACCGGACTAAGTCCCACAATCAGGTGCAAATCAGAAGCTTTTTTTTCGGTAGCCCTTTTTAATAATTCTTCAATATTCATATTTTTTAGTACCCCAAGGATATTTCCTGCAAGGCATATTAAGTATTAAGTATATAATAAGTATATATTATTTTTTAAAAAAATAAAATGGTAAATCATTTTTAAAAAATTAAAAAACAGAGAAAAATCTCTGTCTACATATAAACAATATTAATTAATTCATAAGAACATTATGGTTCCAATAATCCTCCGGTTTTAGGGCTTGTCATCAGCAAGCTCCTGAATTTCATCTCCGGAAAGAACGCGGTTGTAAACACGAACATCATCTATCTTTCCGGAAAAATAATTAGTAGGAACTCCCCAATCTTGAATAAAAGTGCGCCCTATCTCAAACGGGGAACCGGGATCGTTTATACTTCCAAGTGATTCTGATGAATAGGAAGTGCCAAGACCACCATCCACAAAAGCTGTCAGTGATGATGTGCTGCGATTAAGCACAAAACCAACATGATGCCATTCTCCATCGTAGAGGTTCGTGCTTTCGGAAGCACCAATAAATATATTATTGTCGCCTCTTAATTTTGTAAATATATTCCATGTGGTATTGTTTAGGCGTAAACAATAATACGCTGGGGTGTTTCCAGCATCACAATCCCAACCACATTCGTAGCGGGATACAATCATTTGCGCAGAGCTGGCTCCGGTAAACTTTATCCAGGCGCATATTGTATAGCTCTGTGAACCGATATTAAGGGCGCTAGACGGACTAGTTTTCTCGATATAGTCATTTACTCCGTCAAAGCTATAAGCGCTATTGGTATTTCCAAATCTGTCTGTTGTTAGGGTTGCGCCATAAACTGTTCCGTGATTACCATTCCCGCTTTCATCATTCGCATTGCCGTTGAAGGGATAAAAAGCGACTAGGCCGTATAATTCTGCTGCGGTATATTCTCTGGTTGTTTCGGTCGTAAGATCAGTACCGATATATTTTATGGTACCGTTTTTCTGAAATGCCTGAACCATAACATCATTGTCAGACTGATCAGTTATTTGATGCTCTCTCCCGATCGGCGGACCGAAATCCGAATAACCATAATTATCATGCCAGTATTCCAATATCTCATCCATAACCGGAAAAACTTGACCTATTTCAGTATTCAGAACCAACTGCGACCAATATTCATTTTCGCCGTCCACCAAAAGAAAATCCTGCACATAAAGTCCGTCAGTATTACAGGTATCCGGCGGAGTTTCTGCCGGGTTACAAGCAGCATCCGGCCACTCATGGACCCATAGACCCTTATTATCGTTATCAAAAGGAATTCCAAACAAACCAATTCCGTCTTCACCGTTATCGGTTACATTATTATATTCATCCAAAAAAAGTCCGGTCAAATAAGTGCTGTAATCCTCAAATTCTCCAACCAAACAATTATCCTGAATAAAATCTGTCGGATCATAATAATTATTAGCGATAAAAGTTGTATTCGTTCCCGGCCAATGATTGATTGGATAAGTAGATGAAATATCGACTGTGTCATCACTTTCATCTTCAGGAGTATTATTATTGTCTATGGTCAACATGCTTTCCTGGCGAACTTCTAAGTGAAGATGGGCCGTAACTCCTCCACTAGTACCAACTTCTCCTATTTGTATTTGATGTGTTACTGAATCACCAACCCCTAAACTGGTTACATTTTGCATGTGGGCATAAACCGACATTACCAGTTCACCATCCGGCAATTTATGTATAATGGCCAACATATTGCCAAAAGCGCCATAACTTCCTTTACCAATAATTTTTCCGGCACCCATAGCATAAATCGGCTGACCTTGATCAGTGTTGCCAAGGGCTGCTCCATTCCAATCTTCACCAGGATGATAATCTTCACAGATCGGTGGATCTATATCATAACATCCACCACTATAAATATATCTAGTATTAAAGTCGGTATAAACATACCAACCATTATAATTTACACCATTATACCCAGTAAAAACAGTTGTTGAATGATTTTGTCCATCATAATTTTCCTGAATCTTTAAATCATTTTGAATACTACCAGACCTATCGCCGACCGGCATATAGAACATAGTGGCTTTAGGAATGCTATCAATATTAATAGACGCTTGCGCATAATTTGCTGTCGTCACAATTACTAAAAGCAATACAAAACCTAATAACTTTTTCATTGATTTCCTCCTTTTTTATTATCAATATTAGTTATTAAAATGATAAACAGATAAAATTTTCAAAGAGCAAAAAAGAACTATTTCTCCTATCTCATAGGCATCACCTCCCTTTTTGTGTTTTTATTTTTATTTAAGTAATTAAAAATCACTTAAACGGAAACATAAAAATATTTATGTTCCCAAAAAATAATTTTTATTTTCTTTTTTGATCTTCTAAAATAGTATTAGCTATAGAAATTACATCTTCATCCAAAATTGCTGGTACCTTTTTTCCCTCCTCTGTAAGATTACCGGAAACCTCATCATTCATATATTTCAAGATCTCTATATTACCACTATTTATATTTAATTTAGATATGCTAAAACCGCAACCACCTTCAGTACAATTTTTTTTAATAAACATAAAATTTTCATTATCAATCCATTTTAAATATTTCATTAATATTGAATACATATTCGTTTCTCCCGAATAAAAAGTTTTAATTTCATCTGTTTTGAAAAAATATAAACCAATTGAAATATTGTCTATCTCAGTTATAGTAGGAATAATCCATGCCATTTTTTTATTATCTGGAGATAAAGAATAAATATTTTCCTCCCAATAACAACTCGGTTTATTATCTTGACATTCCATATTAGAAAAACGCAAATTATTAACACGAATATATTCATCATTTTGAAATAAATATACAGTATCCCAATATCCTACAATTTCAAAAGTTCCGTCATTATCAAAATCTTTAAAAACCTTATCTTCTGAATAAATAATTAAGTTATTTTTAATAGTATCCTCTTTGTTTTGTGTGTGAATAAATTTTATAGGTTTGTATAAATCATCTTTATCTTGCAAAATCATTAATTGTAAAATATTACAAAAAGCATTTTCTCCAAAAAATAAAACCATTTCTAAATTATTATCATTATTAATATCTCTCAACTCTACTTTATTAAAATCCTTATCAAAAAAACAACTAATATAATTTTTAAAAATCTTATTATTATCCAGACTATCTTCATCTTTATTTAAAACAATTTCTTTTAACTTTTTTGATGCTTCTTTCAAGGATTCATCATCACACAAAATATTTTCATTGACTTTTTCTTCACCCTCTTTTAGTACTTCTTCGGGCTTATTTTCTTCTTGCATTTTTTTTCTTAATTCTTCTTTTTTCGTTTGTTCAAATTTTATCTGCAGTTCTTTTTGTCTTTCTTGTAACTCTTTATTTTTACCATTATCAATAACCTGTTCCTTCTTCGGCATCAACACAATACCTGCGGCAAAAACAACAAATACCGCGAGGATGATTAATAAAATGTTTTTGTAGCTTTTTAGCATAGAGATTTATTTTAAAATTAATAAATTTATTATATTCATCATAACTAATATTTAAATTTTTGTCAACAGTTTTTTATTTAAAATTAGCCAAAAAATATAAAGTTTTTCTAAAATAATTATAAAGTCACACCCAAGGCGGATCAGTCAAAACCTTAACTTAATTATTTAGTGACTGAAAATTATAAATTTTTTATAAAGAAAAAATAAAGAAAATATAAAGTCACGACCTTAGCTTAATTATTTGGTGACTGAAAATTATAAAGTTTTTTATGGTTTTACCAATATTAAATATTTTTAAAATAATAAAAATAAAATTATTATCTTAAAAATACTTATTATTAAACTTTCCCCATCTCGCTATTCAGAACCAGCTGCGACCAATATTCATTTTCGCCGTCCACCAAAAGAAAATCCTGCACATAAAGTCCGTCAGTATTACAGGTATCCGGCGGTGTTTCTGCCGGGTTACAAGCAGCATCCGGCCACTCATGCACCCATGGTCCTTTCTCTTCATTATCAAACGGCAAACCGAACACATCGATTCCCTCGCCGCCATTCTCGGTTGAATTATCATATTCACCCCGAAATGCCTGTGATAATTCATCATTCGGATCACTCATCCAACCTGGAAAAAATTCGAATACTCCGACAGGATGAACAGTATATATCCAATCAATATCCAATGTCCAACTACCGGCAGTACCGTCTAAGGGATATATAACCCCATATCCGTTAGTAGTTCCATTAAAAGTATTATTATAATCCCCATATGGATCATGTACTATTACATTCTCCTCTGTACCAAATGTTCCGGTATCGTAACCAATTATCACAACATAGTGGCCATAATGAACTCCTCCAATAACGGCATCAACATGACCAATCATGGGAAGTCCGGCATCTATATTTTCTATAATAGTATCAAAATAATCGTTATTTATATCTTCAACTTTACTTGTGATTAAACCATGATTTTCTAAATAAATCTTTATTTCACCTGAAATAGCAACCCAATCATCATTATCATTTTTTCTTATAATGAATCCATGTGCACCATCGCGAATCTCATGCTGATAAATATAATCTGGATATGGCCCCATATCATAAGGACCATCATCAGGATATACAAGACCCACATCATCATAATCATTACCTTCTTTATCTGTATATAAAGTATATGGATTATATACGTACCACCCCGGATAACCTGAAGTATTTTCGGGTTGAAGATTATGAAACTCAGTGATCATAACAGCAGATGTCGGTCCGCAGGCATTATGTCCCCAAAAGTTATTATAATTCATACTCAAAACCTGATGAATATACGGCACATCTTTTTTATATGGATCTTCTTCTATTATTACAGCTACAGCATTAGCTTGCGCTATAAATACCAAACAAAAAAATGACATTAATATACTTACTTTTAACCAATATTTCATTTTGTTCCTCCTTTTTTGATTTAAAATGAAATAAGAATAAATAATAACTTTAAATTTTCAAAGAACCATTCACCTTATACTATCGCATAAGCATCACCTCCTTTTTTCTGTTTTGATTTTTAATAATTTAATAGATTTAATAATCTTATAAAATTCTTGTTCATAATATTCCCGCTCATCATTAATTATTTTTTTCTCTTCTTCCGTAAAAGTACTCCATCTGCCTTTATTATATAATTCTCTCGCCTTTGGATAATACTGATAATCCTCATTAGAAAAACCCGCGGTTATATATTGCTCTCCAAAAAAAAGATTAAAGCGAATTCCACCAGTGCCTCCTGGTGGTCGTGGACCAGTGTGAATATAATCCATATAATTACCTGAAAATATCTTATTTAGACTATCTTCTGAATAATCCTCTGAACAACCATAAGCTTTCCATGAAAGAGGAGCAGTCGGATCAGCATCATCAAAACAACGACCAAGACATTCCTCATAAACTTTTATAAAATCATTTTTACTGGCAATTGAAAATCTAAACTTTAAATTTTTCACATAAGTGATTTCATATAATTTTGTAGGTTCGTCATATGCAACATTCCATTTTCCAGGATAATAAAAAGATATATCCCCATCATCATAAAAGTTATACTCTTTATTATTTGAAATATCTTCAATGTCTAATAATTTTATTAATTCACTTTTTACTCCATATTTATTAAATGCATACCAACCAACACAATCCGGATTAACTTTATGTTTTTCAAAGAAAGAATCCTGAATATTTTTTTCAATATCAACAAATTTAATAGAGTTTATTATTTGTCTAGAAAAAATATTTACATCATCTTCCCCATCTCTATAAAAAATTGAAATATAATTATGAGGAATTAATCCGTTATACAAAAAATAAATATAATTATATCCCCTTTCTACATTTACTTCATACATCTTTATCCCATTATCATTTATAAAAACTTTTGTTTCGTTTATATTCCTATTTTGATTATTTTCATTTACAAAATTTTTTAAACTTTCAAAATTTGAAATTTTATCACTAGCTTTAAAATTTATATATAAAAATTCTCTATAACGTATATCAGTATGATTATAAATATATTTTGTAGAGACATTAACAGAACCATTAAGATCAACTGTCTTTATTTTCTTATTCGGATCTTCATATTTAAATTCTAATCCCCAAACTTTATTCCAATATCTCACCAAACAATTATCTTCATAATATATCGTACCAAAATCTGTATTCTTTTCTTTTTCTTCTTCTATCTTTTCGTTAATATCATTATCATATTCTTCATTACTATAATTTACCTGAATTTTTTCATCTCTCACCACTTCATTTTTTACAAAAATTCTCTGCTTCGGCATCAACACAATACCTGCGGCAAAAACAACAAATACCGCGAGGATGATTAATAAAATGTTTTTGTAGCTTTTTAGCATAGAGATTTATTTTAAAATTAATAAATAATATTATTCTATCATCCCCAACTGGAGTGTTTCCTTCTTCCCTGTTATTCCCGGCCGGAGCACCAGCGGAGGGGAAAAGAATCCCTGCCTCGCTGGCAGGCAGGCATGATTGTTGTCGCTTCATAACGGCGGGAATGACACAGCGCTTTATAATATTTAATAATAACCAATATTTAAATTTTTGTCAACAGTTTTTTATTTAAAATTAGCCAAAAATAAACCGAACAAAAGATAAAATTTTTATAAAATAATTATAAAGTCACACCCAAGGCGGATCAGTCAAAACCTTAACTTAATTATTTAGTGACTGAAAATTATAAATTTTTTATAAAGAAAAAATAAAGAAAATATAAAGTCACGACCTTAGCTTAATTATTTGGTGACTGAAAATTATAAAGTTTTTTATGGTTTTACCAATATTAAATATTTTTAAAATAATAAAAATAAAATTATTATCTTAAAAATACTTATTATTAAACTTTCCCCATCTCGCTATTCAGAACCAGCTGCGACCAATATTCATTTTCGCCGTCCACCAAAAGAAAATCCTGCACATAAAGTCCGTCAGTATTACAGGTATCCGGCGGTGTTTCTGCCGGGTTACAAGCAGCATCCGGCCACTCATGCACCCATGAACCCTTAGTGTTATCAAAGGGAATTCCAAACAAACCAATTCCGTCTTCACCGTTATCGGTTACATTATTATATTCATCCAAAAAAAGTCCGGTCAAATAAGTGCTGTAATCCTCAAATTCTCCAACCAAACAATTATCCTGAATAAAATCTGTCGGATCATAATAATTATTAGCGATAAAAGTTGTATTCGTTCCCGGCCAATAATTAGTAGGATAAGTAGCAGACACGGTAACTGTATCATCGCTTTCATTAGTAGGAGTATCATTATCATCAATATCCAACATACTTTCTTGACGAATCTCAAAATGCAAGTGAGCATAATCTCCTGCTCCGGTGCCAGTTTTGCCTATCGCTCCAACTTGGGTTTGATGTGTTACTGAATCACCCAAATTTAATGAAGTAGCATTTTGCATATGAGCAAAAACAGACATCACCAACTCACCATCCGGTAATTTGTGTACGATCAATACCATATTTCCAAAAGCAGTATCATATCCTAAACCGACAACTTTTCCTGCACCAATTGAATAAATATGTTCACCAAGATCAGTATCACCACCACTTGCTAAATTCCAATCTTCACCTGGATGATATGCGCCACAATTTGGCTCACTACCCCCATAACAATCTCCATCATATGTACGATTAGTATTAAAATCAGTAGAAACATACCAACCTTCATCATCTTCCGGATAAGGATTATCAACATAACAAAAAACAGTTGTTGTATCATCACCACCATTATAATTTTCATATATAACTAAATCATTCTGAATACTAGCAGACCTATCACCAACCGGCACATAGAATATAGTAGCTTCTGGAAGATTTTCAATATTAACATCTGTAGTAGAAACTGTAGCCTGAACCTGACTTACAATCATTACAATCGTCAAAGACAAAATAAAACTCAATAACCTTTTCATTATATTCCTCCTTATTATTATTGTTGTTATATAGGTTATTAAATAAACAAAGATCTATAACTTTAAATTTTCAATGAACAACCTAACCTATTCCATAGGCATCACCTCCTTTATTTTTAATTTTTATTTTTTATTTAAAATTTTAAATGTAGATAAAACTGAATTAAAGACATCGTCATTTTTATTAAGTAAACTACCATTCCAATTAAAAGTATATGTTAAATTTTTATTTTGAAACGGAACTATAACCCTACTATTCCCATTATCATATTTTTTTGTTATCAATCCGTTTATATTTATTTTTGATATCTCTTTTATATAATTAAAACGTCTTAATAACGATTTTTCAATATATGTATAATTATCAATATATTCCTCATAATCATTTCCATCTTCTCCTTTATCAACTAAAATAAAAAATTTCATATCTCCCTCTAAATCATAAATAAAAATAGTAAGAGAATTTGGGATTGGATCCCTTTTTGGTTCACCTTTTTTAAAAACTTCATTTTTCCATTCTGATGGATATTTTACTTCAAATCCATATTCTTCATTTCTATAAATTTCCCAGTTACTAGTATCAACATCAGAAGTAATAATCTCCGGTTCGGTATTAATGGTCTGAGCTTCTTCTGTTGTTGTTTCTTCTTTCATCATCTCATCTCCCGTTTCATCTTGAACCTGCACTTGTTCTTGTTTTTCATTTTCTACTTGCCTGACAACCTGTTCCTTCTTCGGCATCAACACAATACCCGCGGCAAAAACAACAAACACCGCGATGATGATTAATAAAATGTTTTTGTAGCTTTTTAGCATAGAGATTTATTTTAAAATTAATTAAAATCTATAAATACCTGATACCTATCATAAATATCAAATATCTACACACTTTAACCATATCTAAATTATACACTAATATTAAACAAAAAGAAAACTCAATAACCTTTTCATTGTTCGCCTCATGTAAATAAAGTTTAAGTTTAAATTTTCAAAGAACCCGAAACACAAAAGAACTACTAAATTTCTTACCTCCTTTCTTTTTTAATTTTTGTTACCAGTAATCTTGTACAAGATCACTCTTTATGAGAGACATAAATATTTATGTCTCTTTTAAAAAATAATCTTATTTTATAATTAAATAACAAAAAATCTTACTATTAAGTAAGATTTTTATGTAAAATTATAAGTTATGAAATATTAATTAGCTTACCACTTATTTTTCTTAATTCCTTTGGCGGCTGCATCCACTTGTGCTTCTTGTTTTGAGGTTCCTTTTCCTTTAGTTATCAGCTTATTTCCTAAATAAAGACCAATCTCAAATGTCTTGTCATGATCCGGACCGGATTCAGATAAAACTCTATAATTGGGAGTAAGTCTAAAAATGTCCTGTGCCTTTTCCTGAAATTTAGACTTTGGATCCATATATAATTTGTTTTCAATAATCAAATCCAGTTTAGAGAGCATTCTCTCTCTTACAAACTTAGAAGATGGCTTAATGCCCTGATCTAAATAAATAGCGCCAATTAAAGCTTCGACTGCATTGGCAAGAATATATTGTCGAGCTTTAGAATTTTTATCCTTGGATTCTCCCTTGGATAAATACAAAAACTTTTCCAAACCAATTTCTCCCGCAACCTCAGAAAGCATTTTAGAGTTTACTAAACTGGCGCGCCAATTAGTAAGCTGTCCTTCCGGAGTTTCGGGATAATTTCTAAACAAGTGCTCCGTAACCACAATTTCAAGTACTGCATCCCCTAAAAATTCTAAACGCTCGTTATGATGCAATTCAAATTTTGGGTGTTCGTTTAAATAAGAACGATGAACCACGGATTGCTTAAGAAGATCTTTGTTTTTAAATTCAATGCCAATAATCTTCTCAAGGTCTTTAAATTCCTTCATGTGCTTAAGCATTGTTATATAGTTATATTGTTTAGCAAAATAAACAATAAAACCATATAACAATAATTTTAAATTTATTAAATTTTTAATTACAATAATTCGCCGGACAAAAATTATTTTTTCTCTTCTTCTTTCTCATTGCTTTCAGTTTTTTCTTCCTCGGATAATTTTTCATCTTCAATTTCAATATCTTTTTTCTTTATTTCCCCGCTTTCTACCATTTTTTTATAAATAGCCCCCAGAACTCCGTTTACAAATCTTCCAGAAGACTCTGAACCAAACGCTTTAGCCACCTCAATAGCTTCATTGATTGCCACTTTAGCGGGAATATCTTGATCAAAAACAAGTTCATACACGCCAATCCGAAGCACGCTTCTATCTACAATTGTAATTTGATCCAGTGGCCATTCAGTAGCATATTTGGTAATATATCTATCAATTTCTGACAAATTATCAACAATCCCTTTTATTAAATTTTCTACAAAACCATGATCATCAAATTGTGGCGCAAAATTTTTGAAAATATTTTCAATTATTGTCTCAAGTGAATCTTTTTCCTTGCCGGAAAAATCCCAAAGAAATAAAGATTGCATAGCAATCGTGCGCGCCAGGTGTCTATTAGACATAAGAACGGTTATTCACTTCGCGAACTCACATTATAAATGTGGGGTATGCAAATGAATATTAAAATTTTAAATAAAATAAAAACAAAAAGCGTTATTTATTCGCTTTTTGTTTTTTTAGTTTTAATTTTTATTATTTCACGATTTTTATATGTTCCGCAAAATTCACATGCTGTATGTGGCAAAACAGCCTTAGAGCATTTCGGACACACAGAGAGTGTCACTTTTTTAAGCGCGTGATGAGATCTTCTTCTTCCAACAGAACTTGATGTTTTTCTCTTTTTTGGTACCGACATAAATAAATATAAACTCTATTAAATTTGTTTTAAATAGTAGTTAATTTTGTTAATGATTAAATCGTTAATAGTATAACTAAAAATATCAGAAAAGTCAATAGAAATATTTTTTAATAAAAAAGCAGAGTGTTTTACTCTGCCTTGTATCATTTTTTATGAATTTTATTTTTTCAAATTTTCTACTGTTTCATCAACAATTTTTTTGCCGTCTTCAACAATTTCATCGGTTTTTGCCCTGAATGTGGGCGATTTTTTTCGGAGTTTATTAACTCCCCAAATAACTGCTGCCGGCAGAATTATGAATTTAAAAATTGTGAACATGGTTTTCCCTCCTTTTCCGTAAAAGTTTAAATTAAATTTAATAAAAATGTACTTACAACCCTTATCCAAACCCTGTCTTTCCAATCTTCCCATGATTATCTTTTATCACAAAAAAATAAATCTGTCAACCCCTTTCAATGAAAATGTTGTTGGCCTCTTTTTACTTGCAAAAAAAGAGATCCGGACAAATAAAGCATATACAGCGCTACAAAAAAAGAAACAATTAAGTCAGCTTGGCGCCAATCAAAAATAAATATTAACAATGCAGAAACAATAACCACTAAAGACAACAAAAAATCTGAGAACACATGAGCAGAGAGAACATTGTGGGTGCTGTTACACTCTGCCGTGGGTACCGCGTGTAATAATCTAAAAACACGATAATTTCCCAAGGCTCCCGCTATCGCCGTTATAATAACCGGCCAAACCATAATATTAATCGGATTTAAAAATCTTTGCCACACCTCATATAAAACATAAAACCCACTAAACACTAAAAGCAATATTCCTGTATAAGCAAAAATAATTCGTATTTTTTGTTCTCGTTTTTTAGTGGCGGAAATGGCAATACAGGCAACAACCAAAGAGCCGATGGTAGCAACGAAATCTGAGCCAACATGAAAAGTGTCGGATAACAAAGTTAAACTTCCAGAAATATATGCTACAAAAAATTGAACTACAAACACTAGGCCCGTCCAAAACAAAGCCTTCTTATATCTTATAATCTCTGAATAATCCTTGATATTGTGATTATGACCACATTCATGGTTATGCTTATAAATCATTATTCGCCCCTCTTTTTTTTATTTTAAACGAACTATTTATGCTGCACAAAAACATTAATAACACCTTAGCATATTAACAAAAATAAATTATTTTGGAAACAAATCATTGCAAACGTTTATTTATAATCCATATTTTATTCTTTCATTCCCATAAAGAAGGGAATCAATCAAATCACAGTCAATAATAAAATATAGTAATTCTACTTAAAACATATTTAACAATTAATTAATTTATTAATCATATTGTCTTATATCAATTCTAGATTCTCGCCCTCGCGGGAACAACAAAAACAAAGAAAATATTAAATTGAACAAAATCTTGTTTAATGGTATAAAAAAAGAGTGATAATACATTATGCAAACCACTCTTTTGATGTTGACTTTTGTTTAAATTTTTGATTTAATTCATGGGCCAGCCCATGCAATAATTGATTATTTTAATTTGACCTTTTTCGCCTCTAACGCAAATAGACACCTCTGTTTCCGGGGATACAATAATGTGGTCAACAATTTTTATTTTTACTCCTTTTTCCGCATCTTCCTCATTCCCTGATTGAATTTCTATTCTTTTTAATTCATTTTTCATTTTTTACCACCCCTCTTATTAAATTTTATATTAATTAAATTATACAAAAATTATAACATATTTTTATAGAAATGTCAAAAAAAATTACGAAAAAACTTAATAATATTCAAAAAACAGCTATTTTAGAACTTTTAAGAAAAGACACGAACTCTAAAAAAGACTTAATGGTAATAAAACGAAAAATAGCAAAAAAATATAATATCAGTATTCTTTCTGGTGCTGAAATTCTTACTTGTATTAATAATCAAAACTATAAACATGCAAAAATAAAAAAACTTCTCACCAAAAGAGCGGTTCGTACCATCTCCGGCATAGCGCCGGTAGCAGTTCTCACCAAGCCATACAATTGTCCGGGAAAATGCACTTTTTGTCCCACGGAAAAAAATGTTCCCCAAAGCTACCTTTCCAATGAACCGGCAGTGATGCGCGCTATTCGTTGTAATTATAATCCTTATACACAAGTACAAGACAGGCTTCGCGCGTTAATCGCCAACGGACACGAGCCAACCAAAATAGAACTGATAGTAATCGGCGGTACATGGAGTTATCTACCCGAGAAATATAAATATTGGTACATACTAAATTTATTTGCCGGAGCAAATAAATTTAGAGAAAAAAGTCAAAACTCATCCACCCAAGGCGGACCAGTCAAAAAATTAAATAAAAAATTAATGGCTGAAAATCAATATAAGTTAAATCTGTCTTTTGATAAATTAAAACAAGCTTTAACTCGGGAACAAAAAAAGAATGAAAGTGCTAAATATCGAATTATTGGACTTACACTAGAAACTCGTCCTGATTATATTAACGAGAAAGAATTGATTGAAATGCGAAAACTTGGATGCACCAGAGTGGAAATTGGCGTACAGGCAATAGATGATAAAATATTAAAACTAAACAAACGAGGACACACTATCCAGGCTATTACTGATGCCACTAAACTATTAAAAGATTTTGGATTCAAAGTTACTTACCATCTTATGCCCGGACTTCCCGGATCTACCCCCAAAAAAGACATCCAAATGTTCTCAAATATTTTTTCCGACTCTCGATTTCAGCCTGATCAGATTAAATTCTATCCAACGATTGTAACCCGCGGAAGCTTGATTTTTAGATGGTGGAAAACCGGAAAATATAAACCATACTCCGCTAAAATTTTAAGAAATATTATTATTCAATGTAAAAAAATTATACCTGACTATGTGCGTATCATCAGGTTAATTAGAGATATCCCCGGAGAATCAATTATTGCCGGAAATAAGATTACAAACTTAAGACAGATAATCAAGGATGAAGGGGTACAATGCGGATGTATCCGTTGTCGGGAGGTGCGCGATCAAAAATTTAAATTAAAAAATGTGCATCTTTTTATAAAAAAATATGAAGCGTCTGGCGGACAAGAATATTTTATAAGCTATGAAAGCGAAGACAAAAAAACGCTTTATGGTTTTTGTCGCCTGCGCTTATCAAAAATAGCCATTATCCGTGAACTTCATGTCTATGGCGAACTAGTATCTATCGGCAGAAACAAGAAGGTGCAGCATTCAGGACTTGGAAAAAAATTATTATCTAAAGCGGAAAAAATAACCAAAGAGAATAAATATAGAAAAATAAGCATTATCTCTGGAGTTGGGGTAAGGGGATATTATCGTAAATTGGGGTATAAACTGCAAAATACTTATATGGTAAAAAATATCTAACCCAGATCTCTGTTATCTTGGAGCTTTTGCTTTCACTTTGTTATAGTAAAAGCTCCAGGATAACAGGAATCATTAAGTGGTTCATTAAAAATCAAACAAAAAGGAGGAAAATATGGAAAAAAAACTCAACAATGATGAAAAATTTATTATCTTTTCCGGAAATGCAAATCTTCCATTAGCAGAAGAGGTATGCGAACATTTAGGCGTTAAATTAGGCAAAACAAAAATTGATAAATTCAGTGATGGAGAAACCCAAGTAGAAATTCTTGACCGAGTCAGAAAAAAGGAGGTGTTTATTATTCAACCCACCTGTGATCCGGTTAATAATAATTTAATGGAGCTTCTTATTATGATTGACTCATGTAAAAGGTCTTTTGGCCAGCATATTACGGCAGTTATACCCTACTTTGGTTATGCCAGACAGGATAAAAAGGTAAAGCCCCGCGTACCAATTACCGCCAAACTAGTAGCTGACATGCTGGAAGCTGCCGGAGCCGCCAGAATTATCACCATTGATCTTCATGCTAATCAAATCCAGGGATTTTTTAATATACCGGTAGATCATTTTTATGGCCGACCAATTTTTGTAGAAGACATCAAAAAACACATAACCAAAGAAATAGTGATAGTATCTGCAGATGCCGGCGGAGTAGAAAGGGCTCGAGGATTTGCTAAAATGCTGGATGCGGATCTGGCTATCATTGATAAAAGAAGACCAAAACCCAACGAAGCAAAAGTTATGAATGTTATCGGTGATGTAGACGGAAAAATAACAGTAATTTATGAAGATATGGTGGATACTGCCGGTACTATAACCGAAACCGCCGACGCTTTAATAAATAAGGGCGCTAAAGAAGTTTATGTCTATGCTGTTCACCCTGTTTTATCCGGACCGGCAATCGAAAAAATAGAAAAATCTCAAATTAAAAAATTAATAGTCACCAACACTATTCCCCTTCATGCCGAAGCCATGAAATGCAAAAAAATAAAACAACTATCTATTGCTAAGTTGCTTGCTAAAGCAATTATCCGAGCTCATACGGGAGATGGGGTAGAAGATCTTTTTTGAAAAACCAAAAAGCGTTATACGAAATAACGCTTTTTTATTTTAATGCTACATGAATACATATTCATGTATTTAAAACTAATAAAAAAAATGTTAAACTTTAAATATACTTAATTATTAATTAATAAGTTTTAAATTTTGCATTTTGCGCCTTAAACTTTAATCATTATGTCTAAAATAATACTAGCTTCCGGACCGGTTATTGTTGAAAATAACCAAGTTCTATTAAATATTTCTTCCAAAGATAATTTCTGGAAATTCTGCGGTGGTCGCCCCAAAGAAAATGAAAATTTACAAGAAACCGCGAAAAGAAGGGTAAAGGAAGAAATGGGAATTGATATCAAAATTATAAATGACCAACCATTTTTAATGCATACTAAAAATGATGAGGGTGGGGATGTAATATTAGTACACTTTTTAGCTAAACATATTGGTGAAATAAAATCAGGAAAAGATGTAAAGGAGTGGAAATGGATGAATATTGATAACTTAGAAAGTAATCTGGCAAAAAATGTAATTCCGGCATTAAAATATTTTGGGTTTACAAAATAACCATACCGCGATTTTCTACTCTCACATAAACAGGGATAACAAAAAAACAAAAAATTACTTACAAGAAAAGCCTGAAAGGCGTGGTGAATAATGGAATATCTAATATTAAACACTTTTACCCTTTATAAATAGTAAAAAATAATCCCCCTTCGGGAGATCCTCCACAAGATGAAGCCATATAACAGATATGGGGTTAGGGAGGAAATTCCTATGCAATCAAAAAATCTTCTTTAGCAAAAAAGAAGATTTTTTTATCCTTGACTAAAATAAAGATTAATGATAAAAAGTAATGAATCATTTTAATGAACATTAACAATTAATTCAAGGGAGAACGCTAATGGACTATAAAGCTTTAACGAATTTTATTTATGAAATGTATTATCTTACATGGTGGCACCGCACCGGATGGGATTTTTTAGGAATTCAGAATCGTGAACCAGAAGACCGCCTAAAACTTCCACTAAAATATGAAACGATTGCCTTTCATGAAATTGATTCTGCCCGAGATGCTTTTTTTATTTCCTTATTAGAACAATCTAAAGGAATTGATATTAGACCGGAAAAAGCAGCTACTATGATGCTCTTTCATGATTCTTTTGAAGTAAGAACCGGCGATTTAAATGCTGTATCCAAGAAATATACTTTATGTAAAACTATTATGGAACAAAAAGCATTCCGGGACATGATATCCGGTTTAAACCCAAAAGCTAAAGAGCTGCTGCAAAAATACAAAGAAGATTTTGATAATCGGCAAACCATAACAGGAATTATCGGCAAGGAAGCTGACCGCCTGCAAATGCTGCGCATGGCCAAACATTTAAAAGACGCTGGATATGCAGCAGCTCAAGAATGGATTGAAAACTCTATTGCCGGATTTAAAATGGAAGAAGTAAAAAAAATAGCTGAAAAAATTAATAAATCTCAATCTTTTTCAAAAGATATTGCTGATATGAGACAATATGCAAACCACCCACACCAAAGTCATGAAAAAATTATAACTGCTAAAATTGCTTTTATTCTGGCTTGTGTTGAACACGAAAAAGATAAAAATATTAATATTGAATTAATAACCACCAGAGCTTTATTCCCTCATATAATTGATCCCCTAAAAGAATTCTATAACGATTACTATGCAAAATATTTCTCAATAAGAAAAAATCAAATAAAATCTGCTATCAAAAAACTACAAACCTGCTCAACAAAAGATATCGAGACAAAAATACTTCAGGACGCTGTGATGTTAAAAGCAATATTTAATAATAAAATACATTACGACAAAAAAATAAAAACAGAAAAAACAAAATTTCAATCAATTTTTTTAGAACATCTTCATACTGAAGCAGCTAAAAAAATAGTTAAAGAAATTAAGAAAACTTCTTACACTGAATGGTGGCAAAATATTAAATAATAAAACTATAAACTTAAGGAGAAAAATTAATGGAACAGATTGAATATATAGGTATGGATGTAAAAATACTTACAGACTATCGCGATAAAACGGCATACAATGATGCCAAAAACCAATCTGCAACCTTAACTTCTTTTTGCAAACATGATGTTTGGGTAATTTACGATGAAAATGGTGATTTCGCATTTGAAAAATTCGGAGAACTGCCCAATAACTATGTTATCTGGGATGGAGAATCGACATTTCCCAGAAAAAAATGCGGTATTCCCTATAAAATCCCTTATTTAAAATTAACAGATGGTACAATTATTCCTGGAGCACTATGTAGATATGAACCAGTAGATAAAATATTGAAATTAAAATTAGAACAACAGGCAGAAGAAATCCAAAAACGGGCAAAAAATAAAATTTAAAACTTAAATAAAGTCTTGCAAACAACTTGCAGGATTTTTTTATTTTTCCCATTGCATGAACAAGAAAAGCCTAAAAGGCTTTTTGAAGTCTCCATCCAAGGCGCTGTGTCCGCCTCAGGCGGGGACGTAGTGAATAATGGAATATCTAATATTAAACACTTTTACTCTTGGTAAATAGTAAAAAATAATCCCCCTTCGGGAGATCCTCCACAAGATGAAGCCATATAATAGATATGGGGTTAGGGGGGAAATTCCTATATAATAAAAATAATACCGCGGAGCTCTATAAAAATAATAAAAATATACAAAAAATTCAATCTCAAATATAAAAAAAATGTAATTTATAGAAACAGGACGGTATATTTTGACAAAGGGTGGAATTTGCCATAAAATTAAATAACAAGCTAAATAAAATCTCCCTTTGAAGGGAGTACTGCGATAGCGGGGAAGGTTGTTGCCATGAATATTGTTATCAACCGTTACAACCCTCATCCCCCTGGGGCACCCCCTTCAAGGGGGGAATTAAAAAATAAAATTTATGAACTACAAAAATTTACAACAACAAGACAAGGAAGTTTATGATATTATAAAAAAAGAAGAAACTCGGCAGAAAAATGAACTGGAAATGATTGCTTCGGAAAACTATGTCACCCAAGCAGTCATGGAGGCTATGGGATCAATTTTAACCAATAAATACAGTGAAGGCTATCCTGGATCCCGTTATTACGGCGGAAATCAAATCATTGATGAAATAGAAATACTCGCCATTGAAAGGGCTAAAAAACTGTTCCACGCAGAACATGTTAATGTCCAGCCATTGTCGGGTTCTCCAGCCAACGCTTCTGTTTATATGGCATTTCTAAAACCAGGGGATAAGGTGCTGGGGCTAAAACTTGATCATGGCGGACACCTCTCCCATGGACACAGTGTAAATTTCTCCGGAATTCTTTATAATTTTGTGCAATACGAAGTTGATTCCAAAACCGGAAGAATAAACATGGAGGAGGTACGCAAAATTGCCCAAAAAGAAAAACCAAAAATGATTGTGGCCGGATACAGCGCTTATTCACGTGAAATAGAATGGCAAAAATTCCAAAACATAGCCGATGAAATAGGATCTTATACTTTTGCAGATATTGCTCATACTGCAGGGCTAATTGCCGGAGAACAAATGGATAATCCGGTGCCAATCTTTGATGTCGTATCCACCACTACCCATAAGACCCTGCGCGGTCCAAGGGGTGCTATAATTATGTGCAAAGAAAAACATGCTAAAAAAATAGACAAAGCTGTCTTTCCGGGAATGCAGGGCGGTCCGCACGATCACATTACCGCGGCTAAGGCTGTTGCTTTTGGCGAAGCCCTCAAACCGGAATTCAAAGAATACGCAAAAAAAATAATTATCAACTCTAAAACCCTTGCAGAAGAATTTATAAACAGGGGATACCGGATAATATCCGACGGGACTGACAACCATTTAATTGTAGTAGATATGACGTCTAAAAATACTTCCGGAAAAGAAACTGAAAAAATATTAGAGCGAATCGGTATTTCAGTCTCCAGATCCACTATTCCCAACGATCCAAATCCACCCATGAACCCATCTGGTGTCCGCTTCGGCACTCCAGCAATCACTACTCGCGGACTTGGTGAAAAAGAAGTAAAACAAGTTGCTGGATGGATTGATGCTGCTATTACAAATAAAGAGGATATAGGAGTACTAAACTCTATAAAAAAAGAAGTGGAAGAAATGTGCAAAAAATTTCCTGTACCGGGGCTATTGTAAATCTTTTAAAAATATTAATGCATTAAAAAAGACGGATCAATTTTTGATCCGTTTTATTTTTTATTTTTTTAGAGTTTCTTTTATACTATTTGAAACCATTTCTTGAATAGTATTCCAAGTTTTATTAATTCCTGTTTTTATTTTATTGATAATAATTTCTAAACCATCCCATGATATCATAAAAAATATAAACAAAGAAGAACCCAATATGGGCACTATAATAAACGGTTTAAAAATTACAAATTCGAAAAACTTTCTAAAAATAATCATCATCGCGCCAATTGCTACAAAAATAGAGTAATAAATTACAGGAAAATCAAAATAAAAAAACTCTAATACGCTGATTACCAAAGCCGCAACAATAATTAAAAATGGAATTTTCATACACCTCCCTTTTTGTTGTTTTGAATTTTTTTTTGTGTTAAAATTATAAAAAGATCAACAAAAACATTATAAATGTTATCATAAAAATTAAAATATGTCAAATGAATACAAATTAATTAATGGGATAAAAATTGCGGAAAAAATCAAAGATGAAATTGTAAAAGAAATAATTAAGCTTCCCTCTAGACCAAATCTGGCTATTATTTTAATTGGGGACAACAAAGAATCTTGTCTTTATGTAAATATAAAAGAAAGAGAAGCTCGCAAAGTTGGTGTTGATACCCATTTATACAAGTGCGCGGAAAATATAAGCGAGAACGAAATATTAAAAATGATAGATTGTCTTAATCGCGACAATTTAATTGACGGCATACTTGTACAGCTTCCTCTTCCTAAAAAATTCAATACTGACAAAATAATCAAGGCTATAAGCAAAGAAAAAGATGTGGATTTCTTTCATCCGGAAAATCTAAAACTTTTAACAATATCTCATAAAAATATCAAAATTCTTCCGCCGGTATTTGGAGCGAGTATGGCAATACTTCAAGACATTAAATGCAAAATAAAAAATAAAAAAATATGTATTATTGCTAACTCAGATATTTTTGGCAAAAATTTTGCTAAATTTTTAAATTGTTTAGGCGCTCAAGCTGAAACCACTAAAATAGGCGATAAAAATTTAACCGACAAAACCAAAAATGCAGATATTCTAATCAGTGCTGTCGGTCGAAAACATTTTATAAAAAAAGAAATGATAAAAGAAGGCGCGGCTTTAATTGATGTAGGTATTGTAAAGGAGGATAAAAAAATATACGGGGATATTGACGCGGAGGATGTAAAAGAAAAGGCTGGATTCTTAACTCCTGTTCCGGGCGGAGTGGGCCCCTTAACAATTGCTATGCTTTTCCAGAACACCTTAGAATTATATAAAATTCATAAAAATATTAATCATCATTTATTACTCTGAACTCGATTTCCCTCCGCAGGCACAGCAAATTCAGAGTGACACATAAACAAAAAAACAGATTCAATTGAATCCGTTTTTTATATAAATTAAATATTTAAGATATTATTTCTTTTTTCCCACTAAATGTTCAAACTCTTCTCTTTCAATTGTCTCTGTCTTCAGCAATCTTGCTACAACTTTTTCTAATACATCTTTCTTGGATTTAATAATTTCTTTAGCCTTACCTTCCGCTAATTTTATAAATCCGGCAATCTCTTCATCAATTTGTTCTGCTATTTTTTCACTATAATCTTTCTGCTCATGAATTTCACGACCCAAGAATATCATTTCTTCTTTTTCGCCAAAAGTACGCGGACCAAGTTTTTCTGACATTCCATAATCAGTTATCAGTCTGCGGGCAATACTAGTTGCGCGCCTCAAGTCCGATGTTGCACCGGTAGTCACTTCTCCGAAAATCTCTTTTTCTGTTAAATACCCCCCCAAAAGTACGGCAATTTCATCTATATATTCACGCTTAGTATACATGTGCTTATCTTCGGTTGGAAGTTTAAGTGTGTATCCGCCGGCCCTTCCTCTGGCAATAATTGATATTTTGTGAACCGGATCGGCGTTTGGTAGAAAATGAGCTACTATTGCGTGCCCTCCTTCGTGATATGCTGTAATTTTTTTCTCTTTCACTGTAATTACTCGGCTCTTCCTCTCCGGACCAAGCATCACTTTTTCAATTGATTCAAAAAGTTCATCCATGGTTATGATTTTTTTATTTCTTCTGGCGGTAAGTATAGCTCCTTCATTTAAAATATTTGCGAGATCTGCTCCGGAAAACCCGGGGGTGCGTTCAGCAATTTTTCGCAAGGAAACATCTTTGGCTAGTGGTTTTTTTCTAGCATGAATCTTAAGTATAGCCTCTCTGTCCGCAATATCAGGATTATCAAGTACTACTTGCCTGTCAAAACGACCGGGGCGAAGTAATGCCGAATCCAACACATCCGGCCTGTTAGTTGCAGCCATCACGATAATATTTATATTTTGGTCAAAACCGTCCATCTCCACCAATATTTGATTTAATGTTTGTTCCCTTTCGTCATGAGACCCGCCCAGACCAGCTCCTCGTTTTCTTCCAACAGCATCAATCTCATCAATAAATACGATACATGGTGTATTTTTTTTAGCTTTTTTAAATAAATCCCTTACGCGGCTGGCACCCACACCGACAAACATTTCCACAAATTCTGAGCCGGAAATATGAAAAAACGGCACTCCAGCCTCTCCTGATGTAGCTCTCGCCAGAAGCGTCTTACCGGTTCCAGGACTTCCGAGAAGCAAAACTCCCTTGGGTATTTTAGCCCCTAAATCTAAAAACTTTTTTGGAAATTTTAAAAATTCCACAATTTCTTTTAATTCCTCTTTGGCCTCTTTCACTCCGGCCACATCTTTAAAAGTTACTCTTTTATTGGGATCATTTCCTGATTCTTTAGCTTGAGACTGGCCAAACATCATAGCCTTGGAATTAGCTCCTTGTACTCCGCGCATCATAAAATAAACAAAGCCACCGATTAATAAAAATGGCAATAAAAACGGCAAAATGTTCATAAGCCAAAACTGCCAGCCTTCGCTGTCTTTTACGTCTATGTTTATTTTGGATATTTTTTCTTTTTCTACTCCCAGGTCATAGAGCAACTCTGTCAAAGTTTGCCCGACTTCTTTTTTAACAATTTCCTTTTGTCCGTCTCTGAGCACAACCTCCATTTCTCCTCCGCGTATTACCACGCTTTCTATTTTTTCATCTTCAATCTGATTAACAAATTCTTGAATTCCAACTCGTTCGTTTTTTACTTTACCTTCCTCAATAACACTAAACCCAACAGCAATAATTAAAAAAATTAAAAAAAATAAACCAAAATTTTTTATTAAATTTTTCATGTTTTAAATCTTAAAAAAATTAATTATGAGGTCTGGACCGGATTCGAACCGGTGAATAACGGTTTTGCAAACCGTTGCCTTACCACTTGGCCACCAGACCCATATTTATATAAAAATACTAACAGATTTATTTTAAAAAAACAAGTATTTAGCTGTTTTTCCATTTTTATAACATTACTTCTAACTTTGACCCAAAACACTTGACACCAATCTAATTATCTTATATATTTAAAGATTAAAACTAAATAAAAAAGCTTGTCATCAAAGCTTGTCTTGAAATAAAATAATAAGGAGGAGTTTAAGTTATTATGTTAACGCAGGAACAACAAATATTTGATCAAATCCAAAAGGCTAATAATATATTAATTACCTTTAGAAAGACATGGAATGGTGACGCCGTGGCCTCTGCTTTGGCCATGTTTTTATTTTTGAAAAAAATGAATAAAAAAGCAGGTGTTGTTGCGGAAAAATTCCAACAAAATAAAGTTTATTCTTTTTTACCGGAATTCCATACTATTGAAGGATCTCTTGATAATCTGCGCAATTTCATTATCTCTCTGGACATATCCAATGCCAAGGTGGGACAAATTAAATATACCACCGTGGAAAATAAACAATTAAATTTTATTATTTCTCCTAAAGATGGATTTTTTTCTGCTGATGATATTACTTCGGAGTCCGGTGGATTTAAATATGATTTAATAATATCTCTTGATACGCCCGACCTGGAGTCACTCGGAAAGATATACGATAATGACACAGAATTTTTTTACAAAATCCCATTAATTAATATTGACCACCATAGCGCCAATGAGGCCTATGGACAGATAAACTATATTGAAGTAACCTCTGTTTCTACTGCTGAAATTTTATTTTCCTTGTTTATGAAAAATAATCAAGGATTAATTGATGAAGATATTGCCACCTGTCTCTTGGCCGGCATTATTTCTAAAACCAGGAGTTTTAAAACAGAGTATATCACCCCACAAGCCCTTTCAGTCGCTTCCCGGCTTATTTCCATGGGGGCTCGTAGAGAAGAGATAGTAAACCATTTATATCGATCTAGATCTCTTAATGTGTTAAAAATTTGGGGCCGGGTTTTAGCTCGCCTGAAAAACGCCAATGAAGGAAAACTGGTCTGGTCCATACTTACCAGGGCGGATTTTGAAAAAACATCTACAGACGAACAGGATTTAGACGAAGTGGTAGATGAGCTCATCAGTAATATCCCGCAGGCGAAAGTGGTAGTGATTCTTTATGAATCTAAACAGGGTGACAAGGATATATCCAAGGCGTTGGTTTATTCTATTAAGAATATTAATTCTTTAGATTTGGTAAAAAGTTTTGAAAGCTCAGGCACCAAAAATATATCTAAAGTTATTATACAAAAGGATATAAAAACAGCTGAAGAGGAATTGATTAAAGTAATTGAGGATAAACTAAACAAGCTGCCTATATAATCTTGAAAAAAATAAAAGATAATGATATATTAATATTTATGAAAGAAGAATTAACAAATATATTTGAAGTAACTATTAATTGTGAAAAATTAGCACGGAGATTAGAAGAATTAAATAATGTTGTAAATAATGGTAAGGGTTTTGAGCATATTAAAATGATAATTAATAATTTACAGGAAAAAGATATTGAAACTGCTCGTATAAATTGTGAACAACAAAGAGATAAATTTGGTTCTCCAGAAATTCAAGAAATAAAAGAATTATTAAAAAAATCATTATGGAAAAAAGGGGAAGATAGTCCATGGCCGACACCGGAAGAATGGCAAAAAAAGATGTCTGAATATAATGAATAAAATAAATTAAATTAAACGTTTATAGCTCTAGTCAGATTATTTCGCAATTACTCGAGTAATGGTTAAAGTATGGATTCGTACCAAAACAACCTGATAATTCAATTTTAATAATTTAATATTTATATATAAAGCGCCCATAGCTCAGCGGTTAGAGCACCACGCTTATAACGTGGGGGTCGATGGTTCAAATCCATCTGGGCGCACAAAGACAAAAATAGCCCCGACACAGGGGCTGTTTTTGTTTTTGTGTGTTCAGAGGTGAACCATCTCTGAGCAAGATCATAAAAACTAAAAATAAATAATTATAGTAACAACTGTTATGTAGTAATAATGTACTGACTGAGGGTGTGGGAGTTCCCTCCCTTCAAATCCATCTGGGCGCACAAATAATAAAAAGCTCGAATCTAGGGGCTTTTTATGTTTATATTATTTTTTTACAAAACCCCAATCTTCATTTTTACTCTATCTAAAGTATTATCCGCAATTGGTTTTATTTTTTTAGTTCCCTGAGCCATAATTTGTTCTACTTCTTTGTCAGAAATAGCATTATATTTTTTTTGAAAATCTATCAAGAAACTTTTAACTACCTCTGCCAAGTTTTTTTTAAATTCACCATACATTTTATTTTGATATTCTTTTTCTAGTTCTTTTATTTCTTTTTTGACAAGCAGTGAGTAAATAGTTAAAAGATTGGAGATTCCGGGTTTTTTTTCTAGGTCGTATTTAATTTCTGAGCCGGTATCGGTTACTGCCCGCATAATTTTTTTGGCAGCTTTGTCGGGGTTATCTGTCAAGGCAATATAATTTAAATCACTTGCCGCGCTTTTACTCATTTTTTTAGTCGGGTCATCCAATCCCATGATTCGTGCGCCTGTTTTTCTGATTTCCGCTTTTGGCAGTTGCAGGGTATCACCAAATCTTTCATTGAACCTGCGAGCTAGTGTTCTGGTAAGTTCCACATGTTGCAGTTGATCGTCGCCCACCGGCACCACATCAGTATTATAAAGTAAAATATCCGATGCCATTAAAACTGGATAATCATAAAGACCTATTCCTACATTTTCTTGATGATTCCCGCTTTTATCTTTAAATTGAGTCATTTTATTTAAGTCGGACATACGCGCTACTATGCAATTTAAAATCCAAGCAAATTCTGTATGAGCAGTAATAGTTGATTGTTGGAAGATAACTGATTTTTGAGGATCAATTCCTGAAGCTATATATATTTTAGCAATTTCAATTATTTTTTTTCTAAGGATCTCCGGATCTTGCTTTACAGTAATCGCATGATAATCAACTACGCAAAAGATACATTCGTATTTATTTTGCATATTCACCCATTGAGAAATAGCTCCCAGATAATTACCGATGTGTAGGTCTCCGCTGGGTTGCACGCCGGAAAATATTCTTTTTTTATTATTTTTTTCCATATTAAAAATTTATCTTATCTCTTGCTTACATTATTTTCTGTATTTTTTAGCGCTGACCAGGGATGATTCTCTTGATCTGCAAACAAGCTGCTTTTGAGCAATGCTTCTATTTCCGGGTACGCACTTATTTTGTTATATTCCCAACCGCAGATAGTTTTCGCCCCATCCATATTACCCTGTTCTAAACAATGAATAATATCTTTAATACATGTTATACTTTCCTCAGGGTTAATATCTTCAGTAAAATCCTGGAGTTTTTGAATAACATCTTTTAATTCCAGAGACTTGTTTTTATCAATTTTTTCAATTAAATTTTCTAAAGTTAAAATTTCCATAAAATCTTTGACGCTATTAATATAATTACATATAATTATTATAACAACAAATTATTATTATTTACAAGTTAAATTAATAAATTAAATAAAAAAACAATATGTCATTAGACAACATCGCGCAAATACGCAAATTAGACAAGGAAAAAGTTGATGAATCTATCGAACTTTTACCAGACCAAATAAGGCAAGTCCTGCAGGACTCCCACCTAATTAAGATTCCTCGGGAATATAAAAATGTTACCGAGGTAGTAATCAACGGTATGGGCGGCTCTAATTTGGGAGCTGGGATCATCAAGGCTGCTTTTGCCGACAAGCTCCGAATGCCGATTAGCATCTCTCCCGGATACAATATTCCGGAACATGTAAACAAAGACACTCTTTATCTTATATCTTCTTATTCCGGCACTACCGAAGAACCTTTGAGCACTTATTTAAAAGCCAAGAAAAAAGGAGCAAAACTAATGGCAATTACTTCAAATGATCCAAAAAGCAAATTAGCAAAATTAATGATAAAAGATGATGTTCCTGGTTATATATTTAGCCCCGACCAAAATCCTTGCGGACAACCAAGAATCGGACTCGGTTATTCTGTTTTTGGTATGGCAGTTCTACTTGCTAAATCAGGAATTTTTGAAATACAGATAAAAGAAATCGAGGATATTATTGCTAGAATGGAAATATTTACCCGTAAAATCAGAGTTGATGTGCCGACAAATGAAAATATAGCAAAAAAAATAGCCATAGGTATTTACGGAAAACAACCGATTATTGTCGGAGCTGAATTTCTTATGGGCAACTTGCGCATCTTGCGCAATCAATTTTGTGAATCAGGAAAAAATTTTGCCAGCTACTTAAGTTTACCGGAACTTAATCATTATGCTATGGAAGGCCTTATTCACCCAGAAAGCAATAAAAAAAACCTTTTATTCTTTTTTGTTAATTCTAAGCTTTACCACAAAAGAATACAAAAAAGATTGTTACTGACTAAAAAAGTGGTGGAAAAAAACCACATTAAAACCATGCAGCATAATTTAAGCGGCAAAACAAAAACAGAACAAGCTTTTGAATTTATGCAACTGGGAACATGGATTAGTTATTATTTAGGAATTCTAAATAATGCTGACCCGGTAAAGATACCTTGGGTTGATTGGTTTAAATCTCAATTGAAATAATAAATGATTAATTTAAGTGAAGAAAAAAGTATATTTGACCGCGGTTATCGGTATATCGGCGGTATTGATGAAGCCGGCAGAGGCCCGCTGGCCGGTCCGGTGGTTTCAGCTTGTGTGGTTGCCAGCCGAAATTTTATTATTTCCAACAAACTCCACGAGGTAAAAGATTCTAAAAAATTAACAGAAAGAAAAAGAGAAGAACTTTTTGAAGAAATATATAAATCTTCACTGGAGGTTGGTATTGGAATATGCAATCATGAAATAATCGATAAAGTTAATATCCTACAAGCCACATTTCTATCTATGAAAAAAGCGATTACCATGACCGGCATCAAGCCGGAATTTGTACTTCTGGATGGTCGTCTGCCGATTCCTAATCTGGATATTAAGCAAAAAACATTTATTGGGGGCGACAATTTAGTATTTTTAATCGCTGCCGCATCAATTATTGCCAAGGTGACCCGTGACAGATTAATGAAAGAAATTCATAATAAATATCCAGAATACGGTTTTGAACAGCACAAAGGGTATGGTACAAAATATCACATAGAAAACCTGCAAAAATACGGTCCTTGCGCCATACATCGCAAAACTTTCGGTCCTGTAAAAAATCTTCTTTCTGTATAAGTTCAGATACATATTGGACTGCGAAGCAGGACAATAAGTATGCAAATGGGGTTTAAATATAAATATTGCAATGGTTTTGGCAGAATGTATAATTATGGATTAAAACATTTTAATCCAAAT
>Ga0208373_1000405_pt1 | contig 76429 bp, 75 predicted proteins | sample RifOxyC2_FD_184036 | JGI IMG/M metagenome (GOLD analysis project Ga0208373, IMG submission 184036) | Soil microbial communities from Rifle, Colorado - Rifle Oxygen_injection C2 (SPAdes) | ecosystem: Environmental > Terrestrial > Deep subsurface > Rock core/Sediment | place: Rifle, Colorado...
AGAACTGTCGTTTAGTCTTAGCTTATCAAGTGCATCACGTAAATTTTCAAAGTCGTCCGTATCTATCGGGTATATTCCGGCAAAAACAAAAGGCTTTGCAGGTTCATATTCTACAACAGGCTCTTTAGTAGGGTTTTTGGCATCAGTAATCGTGTCCCCGACATTTACTACATGTACCTCTTTTAATCCCAAAACAACTATGCCAATCTCTCCGGTTTTTATAACAGAAGTTTTTTTACGTTTAAGCGGATGCGGATACATCAAATCAAGAACCTGATGCTCTTCGCCGTTACTCATAATTTTCACAAGTTGATTTACTTTTATCTCACCGTCAAAAACACGAACAAGCCCTAAAGCGCCTAAGTACGGGTCAAACCATGAATCATAAATGATAGCTTTTGTAGGAGCTTTAGGATCTCCAACAGGAGCAGGAATTCTATCTACGATAGCGTCAATCAGTTCACGAATCCCGACACCGGTTTTTGCAGATACTAAACAGGCATCTGTTGCATCTATGCCGATGCTGGTTTCAATCTCTTCGGCAACTTTTACAGGGTCTGCAGCAGGCAAGTCTATTTTGTTTATAACTGGAATAAGCTCTAAGTTGTTCTCCATCGCCAAAAATACGTTTGCAATTGTTTGAGCCTCAACACCTTGAGCCGCATCTACGATAAGAAGCGCACCGTCGCTCGAAGCCAGAGATTTGCTCACTTCATAAGAGAAGTCGACATGCCCCGGAGTGTCGATAAGGTTAAGGATGTAATGCTCGCCGTCTTTGACATAGTCAAGGCGAACGCTTTGCGCTTTGATGGTGATGCCACGCTCTTTTTCAATGTCCATCGTATCCATCATCTGTTTGCCCAGTTCTCGCTCACTTACAGAACCGCACTCTTGGATAATACGATCCGCTAAAGTGCTTTTTCCGTGGTCGATATGTGCGATGATAGAAAAGTTTCTAATATTTTTCAATTAATTCCCTTAGGTTATGCAAAAAGTGAATTAACACTTTCGTTGTGGTAAACTCTGCGGATAACCTCTGCAAAAAGAGGCGCAACGGTTAAAACTATGATTTTGTCATGCGGTTTAGACTCTAGCGTGTTTGTAACGATTAGCTCATCAAGCTCGCCGTTTTCTATATTGTCGTAAGCTTTTCCGCTTAAAACGGCATGAGTCGCACATGCCATAACAGAGTTTGCTCCCTTGTTTTTAAGAGCGGTTGCCGCTTTTACCATAGTTCCGGCAGTATCAACCATGTCATCAATCATAATGACATCCTTGCCTTCTACATTTCCTATGATATTCATAACTTCGCTCTCGTTTGCTTTTTCACGGCGTTTATCGACGATTACCATCTCAAGCCCCATTCGTGAAGCAAAGTATCTAGCACGTGCAACGCCGCCGATATCAGGAGAAGCTATAACGGGATTTTTGAGATTTTTACTTCTTATGTAGTTTTCAAAAGTTACAGAGCCATAAAGGTTGTCAACGGGAATATTGAAAAACCCTTGAATCTGCCCTGCATGTAAGTCGATTGTAACTACTCTGTCGATTCCTGCAGCTTGGTACATATCTGCAACAAGTCTTGCAGTGATGGGAACACGAGGAGCGGCTTTGCGGTCTTGTCTTGCATATCCGTAGTACGGAACAACGGCAGTAATGCTAGAAGAGCTTGATCTGCGAAGAGCATCAGTCATGATAAGAAGTTCCATTAAGTTGTCGTTAGAAGGTGCTCCTGTAGACTGGATGATAAACACGTCACGACCGCGAACACTCTCTGCGATTTGAACTGAAATTTCACCGTCGCTAAACTTTTTAACATCGGCTTTAGCCAATGGAACATCTAAGATCTGACAAACCTCTTTTGCAAATTCAGTGCTGGCAGAACCGGCAAAAATTTTATAACCGCGCATGGAATACCTTTTGGAAAATTTAAATGCGATTATACAAAAATAGTGCTGAGGAGTTGTTAAAACAATTTTCTTTAATCGATAAATCAGTAGAGAGTCGCTACAATCCTTTTAAATAATTATAGGATTATGAATGACAAATATTATTTTATGTGGCGGCAGCGGTACAAGACTTTGGCCTATAAGCAGAACTCTTATGCCAAAACAGTTTGTAAAACTTTTTAATGACAAATCACTATTTCAACTAACACTTCAAAGAAACTCGGCGGTTTGCGATAAGCTTTTTATTGTCTCAAACTCCGAACAATATTTCTTGGCACTAGACCAACTGCATGAGATAAATAAGGTTAATAGTAACGAAACCAAATATCTTCTTGAACCTATCGGCAGAAATACGGCTCCGGCGATAGCCCTCGCATGTATGGCTCTTGAAAAAGATGAGATAGTTTTAGTCACGCCATCGGATCATCTAGTAAAAGATGAAGCACAATACCGAAAAGTTTTACAAGAGGCAAAAGATCTTGCCAAGAGTGATTATCTTGTGACATTCGGCATAAAACCTACATTCGCAGAGACCGGATTCGGCTATATAGAAGCAGATGGACTAGACGCTAAAGCTTTCCATGAAAAACCGGACTTTGAAAAAGCTACAGCGTATCTAAGGGCAGGAAACTACTACTGGAACAGCGGAATGTTCTGTTTTAAAGCGGGAATCTTTTTGGATGAACTGCAAAAATATTCGCCGCAGATCTATGATGCATGTAAAAAAGCTTTAGGAAGTGAGGTTGAAGCCTCGCAGGTAGGCGAAGATAAATCTTCGCTTCCAAATCAAGACTGCCACGGAAACGAGGTTTCAACCTCGTCTAATGCCTTTTTCGGAAACGAGGTTTCAACCTCGTCAAAAAGAGTTATAAAAATAGATAAAGCAAGTATGTTAAACATTCCAGAAGACTCCATCGACTATGCCGTTATGGAAAAGTCTTCAAAGGTTAAGGTAGTTCCATCGGATATCGGATGGTCTGATGTGGGAAGTTTTGATGCTCTTTATGATGAACTGCCAAAAGATGAAAACGGCAACAGCATAAATGAAAAGTATGTTCAGATAGACAGTAAAAATAACCTCATTTACGGAAATGAGAGAAAAATAACAACGGTAGATATAGAAGACCTCATTATCGTCGACACGGGAGATGCACTGCTTATATCAAAAAAAGGCTCATCTCAAAAAGTAAAAAATATTGTTCAAAAGATAAGAGGCGACAGTGAGCTGCACAATATTCATCTAACCGCTCACCGTCCTTGGGGAACATACACCATACTTGAAGACAATCCAAAATACAAGATAAAACGCATTGAGGTAAAGCCGCAAGGCAGGCTTTCTCTTCAAAAACATTTCCACAGAAGCGAACACTGGACAGTTGTAAGCGGAACTGCCGTAGTTACACTGGGAGAGAGAGAGATACCATTAAGAGCAAACGAGTCCATATATATTCCCATGGGAGAACTCCACAGACTTCAAAACGCCGGCAAATTAAATTTGGTTATCATAGAGACTCAGATAGGCGACTATCTGGGTGAAGATGATATCGTCCGTATTGATGATGATTATAAAAGAGAAGAGTAGTTGAAACACAATATTTTATTAGCCTTCAGTTTTGCGAAGAGAGATTTTAAAGAACGCTATGTAGGCACGGGATTGGGTCAGTTGTGGTATGTACTCTCTCCCATCATCACTATCTTTATCTATACGGTTATTTTCTCAGACTTTATGAAAATGAAGCTTGATATTGTAGATAACAGTTACTCATACAGTATCTATCTTGTCCCGGGGCTTTTGGCATGGACATCTTTTAGCACTATTTTAATGCGATTAAACAGCTCTATTTTGGAAAAATCAAACCTTATAAAAAAGATAAATGTTCCTGTTTATGTCTATCAGCTAGGCATTATCATCACGGAGTTTGGTATCTTGATGCTCTCCTATTCGCTGGCACTTATCTTTTTGCTTCTTGTAAATCAGCCCATATCTCTTACTTTTTTATATCTCGTCCCGATTCTATTTTTACAGACAATTTTTGCTTTTGCATTAGGCGTTATTATTTCACTCTTTACCCCGTTTTTTAAAGATTTAAAAGAGGCGGTTCCTATTGTTGTTCAGCTATGGTTTTGGATGACACCGATTATTTATATGAAAGAGATGATTGCAGACAAATACCCCGCTCTTTTGACATACAACCCGTTTTTTTATTTTGTCCGTATCTACCAAGATATATTTCTATACTCAAAAGCGCCTTCCGCAGATCTTGTTATGAGCATACTTATTATGAGTTTTGCCGCTATATTTATCGCAGCCCTTTTATATAAAAAGATGATAGGCACTATCAAAGATATTATTTAGTTCCTTTTTTTCTCTCTAAAGCGAGGTTTTAACATCGTAAATATGTGAAGATAAATCTTCACATCCAGAGTAATAGTATAATCATAAAATAACATTTAAAGAAGTATAAACACAAATGAAAAATATCCTCATAGACGCACTCTCTCTGCTCTCCCCTTTAACCGGAGTAGGGCGTTATACTTATGAAATTTCCAAACGTTTGCAAGAGTTGTTTGATGGCAAGTATGAGATTTTCTTCAACTACGGGTTTTGCTCAAAAGAGCTTTATAGAGACTCAAATTCTCAGACAGGTATTGAGCAAAAAGCCAAAAAAATACAATCTTTCATAAAAAAAATTCCTTTGCTTAAAAAATTTATTAGAAAGTTTTACACCTTTATTGCAAAGTTTGACTTACGCACTTATGATCTCTATTGGCAACCGAGTTTCATCCCAAATCAAAATATAAGAGCAAAAAAACTTATCTGTACTCTTCATGACTTCTCTTTTAAACTTCAACCACATTGGCATCCAAAAGAGCGGATAGAGTACTTTAATAAGAATTTTGATTTGGTAAAAAAAGCTGATTATGTCATTACCGGTTCAAACTTTACAAAACAAGAAATTATTGATTATATGCAAATACCACAAGATAAAATCAGCGTAATCTATCACGGAGTAAACCATGGGCTTTACAAAGAGTACCCTCAAGATGAACTTCAAGAAACAAAAGCCGAGTTTGATTTGCCTAAAAAGTTTTTGCTTTTTGTAGGTTCCATTGAACCACGTAAAAATCTACTTGCGCTGCTAAGGGCTTACAATCTTCTCTCAAAAGAAGAAAAAGATAAACTGCCACTTATTTTAGTCGGTTTTAAAGGATGGTCAAATCAAGAAACTATGCAGGAGATAGAAAAAAATCAAGAGCATATCCGTTATCTTGGTTATGTGAGTGATACGAAACTTGCCCATATCTACAACCTTGCTACTATTTTTATATACCCGTCTCTTTATGAGGGTTTTGGTTTGCCGCCGCTTGAAGCTATGGCATGCGGCACTCCCGTAATCGTCTCAAATGTGGCATCTCTCCCTGAAGTATGCGGCAGTGCCGCCCTGTATGTTGACCCTACGGATATAGAAGATATAAAAGATAAAATTCTAATTCTCCTAAATGATGAGATATTAAGAGAAGAGCTCTCAAAAAAAAGCAAAGCTCAAGCCGCACTTTTTTCATGGGATAAAGCGGCACAAGAACACTTGAAAGTCATGGCATCTCTATTGGAAACGAGGTTTTAACCTCATCTTTAATTCGGAAACGGGGTTTTAACCAAATCTATCATAGGCAAGGTTAAAACCTTGCTTCCTTTGTGCTAAAGCATCGCTTCTTCTTGAAGTTTTAACCTCGTCTTGTTTCAGGTGAAGATAAATCTTCACTTCCGATTCTTCACTCGGAAACGAGGTTTTAACCTCGTCTAAAACTTATAGTATAATTATAAAATTTTAAAAAAAGCAACCATTTATGAAAAAAGTTCTAGAAGTAAAAAACATTACAAAGATTTATAAGATTTACAAAAACAATGTTGACAGGTTAAAAGAGGTCTTCTTAAACAAACCTTATCATAAAGAGTTCATTTCAAACAACAATATAAACTTTGATCTCTACGAAGGTGAAACACTCGGCATTATCGGAGTAAACGGAGCAGGGAAGTCAACCGTCCTTAAAATCATAGCAGGCGTTATAAATCCATCAAGCGGGGAAGTTTTAAGACATGGAAGAGTAACCGCACTTCTCGAACTCGGCACAGGATTTAACGATGAACTCAGCGGTTATGAAAATATCTTTTTAAACGGTACTCTTATCGGCATGACTCAAAAAGAGTGTGAGCAAAAAGCGGATAATATAATAGCTTTTAGTGAACTGGGTGATTACATATATGAACCTATAAAAACTTATTCATCAGGTATGAAAATGCGTTTGGCGTTTTCCATCGCCATCTATTCAGAGCCTCAAATCCTAATAGTCGATGAAGCGCTCTCTGTAGGAGATGCTCACTTTGCGGCAAAATGCACAAAAGCCCTCAGAGAGAGAAAAGAACAAAAAATGTCCATCATTTATGTATCTCACGACTTAAACTCCCTAAAGTTGCTTTGTGACAGAGTTATCTTGCTCAACCATGGAACTGTGGTAGAAGAGGGCAAACCCGAAAATGTCATTAACAGCTATAACTTTTTGATAGCAAAGCTAAATGATAATGAAGAGAAAATATCTATTCAAAATGTACAAAACAACTCATTTGGCACATTTGAAGTCGAGATTGTGGATGTTTGCATAAAAGGCGAGAAATCAAACTCAAATGTAATAAGTTCGGGCGAGAGTGCAAATATAGAGATAAAGATAGTCTCAAGAAAAGATATTTCAAATATGACCATCGGCATAATGTTGCGCGATAAATTTGGACAAGACATTTTTGGAACAAATACATACCATCATAAGCTAAACATAGATTTTAAAGCAGATTGTGAGTATCTTTGCAGTTATAAAATGCCGCTCAATATCGGAAGCGGCAAGTACAGTATAACGGCAGCTCTTCACTCACAAGATACACATCTCTCAAACTGCTCTCACTGGCTTGATCATGCAGCAGGTTTTGAAGTGGCAGGAATAGAGGGAAATATTTTTATAGGGCTTTGCAGACTGCAGCCGAGTATAGATTTTAAAGAGGTAAAATTAAATGATAGAGATTAACATACCCAGTCTTACATCAGATGAGTTAGTGAAAAAAATTGAGCAAGAGATAAAAAGAGCAGAGTTGAATCCCGCTCAAATATCATCTCCAAGACCGACATCAAAAAGCTACATGCAGACAAATTTACAAGTCAATAATACTTACGGTTTTGCAAAAAAAATAGGTAGATTTTTACAGAGAAAAGGGTTTGATAAATTGGTAAAATATATACAAAAAACTTTTAAACTATATCCGCAAAACCGCGTACATGTAATGAGCGACTTTACAAAATATTATGATGAAGAATTTATAAAAAATGCCTATAATCTTATTTTTTACAGAGAGCCTGATGAGCACGGAAATAATCACTATCTTTCGCTCTTAAGAAGCGGCAAGCTCTCTAAAACTGAGATTATCGCATCACTATATTTTTCAAAAGAGGGCAGAGAACAAAATATAGTTATTTTGGGAATTAAAAAAAGATATATCGCATCACTGTTATATAAAATACCGCTGTTGGGATATATGGTAAAGGCGCTTTTTACAATAGCTACACTTCCAAAACTCATAGCTCGGATAAATAGCCATGAAAATCTTTTTTATACTCAGTTGCAGACAAAATCATCAAACGAGAGTGTTTCAAATCTTGCCAAACATTTGGAAGCAGAGCTAAAATCATCAAACGAGACAGTCTCAAATCTTGCGAAGCATTTAGAATCAGAGCTAAAATCATCAAATGAGATGTTGGCTAAAAAAGCAGATATAAACCAGTTAGAACTTTATATGCAAACAGTAAATTATGCAAAAGAGTACATGAGATTAACTGAGCAAACTATGCAAAACCTCATTAATGAAGCGAAAAAAAGGTTGCCGCATGAAGTGTTAAATCAAGAAGAGTTAAAACTTATTACCGAAGAAGAGAAATATAAATTTGACAACTTCTATATAGAGTTTGAAGACAAGTTTCGCGGCAGCAGGGATGAGATAAAAAATAGAGTAAAAGCCTATCTGCCATACATTGAAAAACTGCCTTTTAAAAAGGATGATGTAAGATCTCTAGATGTCGGCTGCGGCAGGGGTGAATGGTTGGAGCTTCTGCAAGAAAACGGTTACATAAGCTCAAAAGGCGTAGATTTAAACCGTATGATGGTTACAAAGTCAAAAGAGTTTGGGCTTGATGTTGAAGAAGCAGATGTCATAAAATACCTGTCAAATCAAAAAGACGAGTCGCTCTCTTTTATTACAGGTTTTCACATCATAGAACATCTTCCTTTTGAAATTTTAATGAAGTTTTTAGAGGAGAGCTACAGAGTTTTACAAAAAGGCGGTATGGTAATTTTTGAAACTCCAAATCCCGAAAATATTGTAGTAGGAGCTTGTAATTTTTATACGGATCCGACACACCTAAATCCGATTCCTCCCATCACGGGAGAGTTTTTGCTACAGCAAAACGGTTTTATGGATACCGATATATTAAGATTAAATCTTTCAAAAGAGGTTAAGTACATCAAAGACGGAAGTTTTAGCGACGTGAACGATATACTGTTTGCTTTCACCAAAGAACAAGATTACGCAATTATCGGATACAAAAAATGAGCAAAATAAAAATTCATCAATTTCACTCAGGAAGCGCGTATGGAGATGCCGTTACAAACAGTCTTTTATATACGCAAAAAATTTTACAAGAGCTTGGTTTTGAGTCCGAAATATATTGTGAACATGTTGCACCGCAACTAAAGGATAAAATTTTACACTACTCAAAATACAAAACATCACAGGAAAATATTTTACTTCTGCATCACTCTATGGGGCATGATCTCGAAGAGTGGATTTTAAGTCTTAAAGAGAAGATTGTTTTAGTCTATCACAACATAACGCCGCATGATTTTTTCCCTAAAGAGAGCCCGTTTCATCATTACTGTATCAAAGGCAGAGAGCAGCTTGAAATGTTCAAAAAGATTGTACATGCAAGCATAGGCGATTCAAAGCTAAATGTAGATGAACTTCTTGATGTAGGTTTTGCAGAAGAAAAAACAGAAGTTATTCCGCTTCTCATAGAATACGACAAGATAAAAAACCATCCATGGAATTATAAGCTTTTTGATGAAAATACAAATACATACAACATCCTTTTTGTAGGTCGCATAGCACCGAACAAAGGTCAGTTTGAGCTTATAGAGCTTTTTGATATCTTTAAAAAACTCTCACCCCTTCCATCAAAACTCTTTCTGGTAGGCGGCACTTCAGATAAAAATTATGAACAGAGCCTGCATGATCTTATCGATGAAAAAAACCTTCAAGATTTTGTTCATATAACCGGAAAAGTTCCTTATGAAGATCTCTATGCTTACTACCGTGCCTCAGATGTTTTTGTCTGTTTAAGCGAACATGAGGGCTTTGGAGTGCCGCTTATAGAAGCTATGATTTTTGATGTTCCCGTTGTGGCGTATGATAGCAGTAATATTAAAAATACACTGGGCGGATCGGGAGTTCTTTTTAAAGAAAAAAATCTACGATACATGGCAGGCTTTTTATCTCTTCTTTCAAAAAACAGAGCGCTTAAGAGAGCCATTATTAAAACGCAAAGAGAGAACCTTCTCGACTTTCAACACAATAAGATAAAGTACGATTTGGCGTATTTCTTAAATAAGCAAAATCTAACTTCTATCGACTTAGACTCTATCGCAAAAACTGCCTCCATCCAAAGTGCCAAGATTCAGATAGAGGGTCCTTTTGATTCTAGTTACTCCTTAGCGCTTTTAAATAGAGAAATGGCAAAAGCATTGCAAAAGATAGAGCCTGAGTCGGTCTCTCTTTTTTCAACCGAAGGTTTAGGTGATTTTGAGCCGAATCAAAATTTTTTAATGCAGAACCCATTTTATGACAAACTTTATAAAAAAGCCACAAAGGCGCAAACTTCAGATGTCGTACTGAGAAATCTCTATCCGCCGAGAGTATATGATGCGAAAGGGCTTATAAACCTGACAAACTCTTACGGGTGGGAAGAGTCGGCTTTCCCAAATCATTATCTTCAAGATTTTAACACTCATTTAGACGCACTTCCGGTTATGAGCCGTTATGTTCAAAAAGTGATGATAGACAACGGTTTGTCTATCTCTGCTCCCGTAGTAGGCGTAGGCGTAGATCATCTCTTAGAAATTAAACCAAAAGAGTACGCTCTTAACACACAAAAAAGCTATAAGTTTTTACACATATCTTCATGTTTTCCTAGAAAAGGCGTAGATGTTTTGTTAAAAGCGTATGAGATGGCATTTACTATTTCTGATGATGTATGTCTGGTTATAAAAACATTTCCAAATCCGCATAACAACATAGAAGAGTTGCTGAAAAATCATAAAAACGCAAACAAAAACTTTCCCGAAGTTGAACTTATAAATGAAGATCTCCAAGACGCTTTCATCATCAGCTTATATCAAAAATGCAACTCTCTGGTCGCTCCAAGCCGTGGAGAAGGGTTTGGGCTTCCTATGGCTGAAGCTATGCTTTTTGATATGCCTGTTATTACGACAGGTTTTGGAGGGCAACGTGATTTTTGTAGTGATGATACTTCGTGGCTTATAGATTATGCATTTGCAAAAGCGCAAACACACATGGATCTCTTTAACTCATACTGGGTAGAACCCTCTTTGGAACATCTTGCACAACTGATGAAACTTCTCTACAAGATGCCACAAGATGAGATAGCACAAAAAACACTAAAAGCAAAAGAGAATATTTTAGCAAATTATAAGTGGGAACACTGCGCTAAAAGATTGCTTCAAGCAGTTGAAGAGGTCAAGCAAAAACCAATCTTTGACGACAAAAAAACAAAACTCGGCTGGGTAAGCACTTACAACACTAAATGCGGAATAGCAACATATTCCGAGCTTCTGCTAAATCATTTCGACAAAGATGTGTTTGATATAAAAATATTAGCGAACAGTGTAGATAAAAGCGATATTATTACTCACGATATGGAAAACTCTATAGAGAGAGTATTTAACAATGTCAATGATAAGGACTTGAATCCTCTCTATGATGCAATCATTCAAAACGATTTAGAAACGGTTGTTATCCAGTTTAATTTCGGTTTTTTCAACCTCATGGTACTAGGCGAACTCTTTGATAAGCTTCATGCCCAAAACATAGACATCTACATTACTCTTCACTCTGTAAAAGATGTAAACAGAGATGATTTTAAAGCATCTTTATCGTGGATTAGCGGCTCTTTAGAAAAAATAAAAAGAATTTTTGTTCATAATATTGACGATTTGAATATATTAAAATCATTCAATTTAGTCGATAATGTATCTCTGTTTCCTCACGGCGTACAAAAAAGAGAACCGCTTACGCAAGAGTCTATGCAAAAAAGAGAAGAGCTATCTTTAGATGCTAAAACCGTTATCTCTTCATATGGTTTTATGCTTCCGCACAAAGGCATTAAAGAACTTATTGAAGCTTTTGGCATACTTAAAAAGAGCCATAAAAATATTCATCTTCTTCTTGTTAATGCTATTTATCCAAATCCAGTGTCGGATGAGTACGCAGGCGAGTGCAAAAAAATTATTAAAGATTTAGGCTTAAGCAAAGACGTAACTATGATAAACGATTTTTTAAGCGATAGCGATTCTTTAACATATCTTGATTGTTCAGATATGCTTGTTATGCCTTATAAAGAGACACAAGAGAGTTCAAGTGCGGCTGTGAGATATGCTATTTCTACAAATAAACCAGTTGTCTGTACACCAATCTCTATTTTTAACGACGTTTGCGACATTGTACATTTCTCAAAAGATACATCGGTGCAGAGCATAGCACAAAAGATTGATGAGCTTTTAGAAAATCCAAAACTGTTGACTGCTAAAGACGGTGCACAACGAGAATGGATAGAAGTGCATGACTACAGAGAAGTCTCCAAGAGATTGCAAAATATTATTTTAAACACACAAAGTTAAAATAGTGCAACTCTACATAGATATAAGCGAATTTTTAAAATCCCGTGCTCTCACGGGTATACAAAGAGTTCAAAAAGAGTATATTCAAAAGGCTATCTTAAATAAAGATTCGTTAAAAATATTACATTTCAACCCAGATATCAACTCCTTTGAACTAATACCTAACGATGAGGTATTAAATTTTTTTGCGGATGTAAAAAATTATCGCCTAAAGCATTATGAACCCTTAGATATCTTTTTGCAACAACATAAAGAGAAAATATTTTTTGATATAGATTCGGTATGGAACGCAACGCCTAAACGAAGAGAACTCTACGCTAGATTGAAAGAAAATGATTTTAAGATATTCAATTTTATTTATGATCTTATACCGTTTCTTTTTCCGGCATACTCACATGTAAGATCTGCAAGAAATTTTCCATCTTTTTTAAGTGCAGTTTATGAATATAGTGATTTTATATTTTTTGATTCTCACTCTGCAAAAGAGGATTTTTTTAAATTAAAACAAGATTTAAATATCCAAAAAGATTACCGTTGTAAAGTTATACCATTAGGCTCGGATTTTACGAAGTCAAGTTCGCCTAAACCGCAAGAGTTTCAAGAGTTGTTAAATTCAAAATATATTCTTTTTGTAGGAACACTCGAACCTAGAAAAAACCAGCAAAAGGTTTTAGAAGCTTTTGAACTCTTGATTGAAAAGTATAGAGATCTAAACTTGGTTTTCATAGGTAAACAAGGGTGGAAAGTAGATGCTCTTGCACAAACACTAAACACGCATCCGCTTAAAAACAAAAAGTTGTTTTGGTTACAAACCATAGACGATAATGCGTTAAACCATTTCTACCAAAATGCTTTTATAGTTACATACCTTTCACAGTATGAGGGTTACGGGCTTCCCATAGCCGAATCTCTAAATTTCTCGAACATAACGATTGCTTCAAAAAACAGCTCCATGTATGAAGTTGGACAGGATTATGCTGATTACATAGTGCACAACGGTGTAGATGAGATAGTAGATATAATCTCTCTCTATTATGAGAATCCAGAGCTTTATGACAAGAAAAAAGAGTATATAAAGAAAGAGTACAAGCCCATAGGCTGGAACGATATGTATAATGCTTTAAAATCTGCTTTTGATGATTAGCACGCAAGAATTCAGCAAGTCTTTAGATATTTCCATATACGATATTGTATATTGAGTGAACAAGGATTAACCAATGGCAACTTTGATAAATGGTCTAGGCGGTGAAAAAGGGTTTGGCGAAAACAGTGTTGATAGAAATGATGATGGCTATTCTAATGCTATAGATATAACTTCTATTTTTTCAAGCGGTATAAACTTGTTTCAAAATACATATACTTCCATGTATGTAAATACAAATGGAAATATTACATTTAACAGCGGACTCTATACATATACACCCGGAAGCATAGGGGCAGATACGACATATCCTATCTTCGCACCTTTTTGGGCTGATGTTGACACGAGAAGCGGTGAAGTTTCTGCTGCAACGAATGTAGTTGTGGATGTTGCTTATGATTTAAATACATATAGAGCTTGGCTTGCGAATGATACAGAGTATTTTCAGCAGATTGATATACTTTCAACCCTCTCAAATTATGATATATCTTCGTATGACTTAAATTATTACAATGCTTTTATAACAAGTGCTCAAAACTTAGGAGTTGATTCAACCACTCTAAGCAGTTATGACCTTAACCACTATTACAACTTTTTATATGAAAAAAATCTACAAATAGACGAACTTACTCCGGATTCGAGTTATAACACAAATGGGAACTCTATGGGGTCAAATCTTGTATGGTATGACCTAGATACAGCTACAAACACCATAACTGTTACATGGGATGATGTAGGTTACTATAGTTATGACCAGGATAAAACAAATGCTTTTCAACTACAGCTTATAAAAACAGGCGATAGCACTTTTGATATAAAATTTATTTATGAAGATATCAATTGGACGACAGGCAGCGCAAGTGGAGGAGTAAATGGTTTTGGCGGTAATGTTGCAAGAGCCGGATATAGCGCAGGTGACGGACTGCACTATTTTGAGCTTCCTTTTTCTGGCGATCAAACCGGTATGCTGGGTCTTGAGGATTTTGTTGCTCCAAGTCAAACAGCTGCAGGAGTTTGGCAACTATCTATTGAAGATGGATATGTTACAGGTATGGGACTTGAAAATACAGGTGACTCTCTTCTTGGAGGAACTGTAGATGATTTCTTAGACGGAAGAAGCGGTGATGATATTATTAACGGCGGACTTGGAAACGACACTATGGTCGGCGGACTTGGAAATGACACTCTATACGGTGAAGACGGTAACGATGTATTTTATTCAGGTGGCGGCACTGACTATATATACGGTGGTGCTGGCACGGATGTGCTTAGATACACAAACGGTTTTAATGATTATGATTTTACCCAAGGAGATTTGTTTAATGTTTTAAGTCTTGATGGATCTTCGGTAGATTACTTAGACGGTGTTGAAAGTTTAGGCTTTGGTGATTTAGATACTATAACGCCTGAAGATGCCGTAGAACTTAGAACTCTTGAAGAGTCAGTAGCAAGACTCTATAGCGCGCTTCTTGGAAGAAATGGCGATAACACGGGGTTCTTATACTGGCTAAATGATGTTGCAAGCGGTAACGAACTTCCTACCGTAGCAGGTGCATTTGGTGAGAGTGAAGAGTATCTTGCAAGATTCGGTGCTCAATCAAACGAAGAGTTTATTAACCAACTCTATAACAATATCCTCGAGCGAAATGCAGATCAAGCGGGGTACGACTACTGGCTGGATGAAATCGGCTCAACAGGCAACAGAAACAATATGATTGTTAGTTTTTCAAACTCCGGCGAGTATATTACTGAACAAGAGGATGCAATCAACAGCTACCTTTCAAATGTTGATTTATCCACATACATAGCATAAATATCCTCCCCGCCACACGGGGAGATTTAAAAATCATTTAAACAAATTTCAGCTACCATCAGCCATTAAAATTAGGATTGGCTATGTCAACATTACAAGAAGTCCAAACACAGGTTATAGAAGTTTATATAGCTGCTTTTAACCGTGCTCCGGATGCCGCAGGATTAGAGTACTGGGCAAACCATATTTTAGAGGATGATTGGAGCATATCTCAAGTTTCAGAATCTATGTTCTTATCTTCTGAAGTCGCTCTTACTTACCCCGCTTCTATGTCAAACGAAGAATTTTTAATAGCAATTTACAACAATGTTCTAGGCAGATCGCCTGACTCGGCAGGTTTGGCATATTGGCTTGAGCAGATGCAAAACGGATTACTTAAAGATCAAATGATGATTACGGTAATTAACGGTGCAAAAGCATCAACGGGAAGTTCTGCAGATAAAACTTTTTTAGAAAATAAAACAGCTGCCGCAAGCTATTTTGCAATAGATTTGGCACTTGATGATATTTTCACTGCTGAAAAAATAATGGAACATATTACGACGGATTCTCAAACCGTAGCTTTATCAAAAGCCATCTCTTACGCACTAAGCCAATCAACGGCTGACACATTTCTTTCCATTACAAGCTCACGGCTAAACGACAACATTCAAACTACGTCCGGTACGAACTACATAGAAGCGAGCGCAGGCAATGACATAGTTGTGACAGACGGTACGTCAAATATTATTTTTACTCTTGAGGGAGTAGATGTCGTCTATGGCGGTTTGGGCATTGATGTCATTTACGGCGGTGATGGAGACGATACTCTGTACGGAGGCGGGGGAGACGACTATATATTCGGTGCAAGCGGTGATAATATTCTCCAAGGCGATGCAGGCGATGATGTCATGTACGGAAATTCAGGTGACGATTACATATACGGCGGCGCAGGAAATGATACATTGTACGATATATCGGGAGCAAACTACATATATGGCGGTGACGGAGACGACACCATATACGGAGGATCAGGACAGGATAAGATTTACACCGGAGATGGAGTAAATTTTGTTGATGCAGGCGATGGAAATGACATTATCTATGGAGGTATAGGCATAGACAGACTATATGGCGGTTTGGATGAAGACACCATGTATGGCAGTGACGGTGATGATTTGCTAGATGCTCAGGAAGGAAACGACACGATATATGGCGGATTAGGAAATGATGTCATTTACGGTGCGGCAGGAAATGATACCGTACAAGGAAATGAAGGAAATGATAGCATCTATGGCGGTGACGGTAACGACATTTTAAACGGCGGTGCCGATAAGGACATCTTAAGCGGTGGCGCAGGTATTGATATATTTAGATTTTCAAGCGGTGATAATACTATTTTGCTAACAGATGAAATTTTAGATTTTGAGTATCAAACAGATTTGCTAATGCTCCATGATCAAGGCGTAAATGTTATCAACCAAACAGTGTTAAATGTTTTATCGGCAACTTCGATTACCTTAGCGGCAGATTTGGCTTCCACGGGCGATGGCAGCACCAACTCTGTCATAAGCTGGTTCGTATATCAGTCAAATACTTATATCATTCAAGATTTAAGTGCGGATGTGACATTTGTTGACGGTACGGATCTCATTGTCAAACTTCAGGGCATTTACGATTTAAGCAGTTTAAGCTCGGCAACTATTATCTAATTCAAGGAAAAAATTATTACGACAGCTCAAATTGCAGACGGACTTATAAGCGGCGATAAATGGTATAGAGGCTATCTCACGTACTCTTTTAAAGATGTTGCCCTTAACTATGACTACGAGGAAGATTCAGCAGGCATTACGCCATTAAGTACAGCGGCAAGAGAGGCTGTACATGAAATCATCGCTTATGCCTCTTCTCTCTTAGATATAACCATCTCTTACTCTCCTTATGAAGTCGGTGATATAGCCATAGCTTCTAAAAGCATGGATGAGCTGACTTTAGGCTACTCATATATGCCGGGAGGCAGTGTCAAAAACAGTGCAGGCGATATTTTTATAAACTCAAATTTTACTGATGAAGACTATAAAAAAGGCGGTATGGCATACGGCACGATTCTTCACGAGTTAGGACATGCTCTAGGGCTTGACCATCCGTTTAGCGATGGGTATTATGCAGGTGTCAGCATTAATGATACAATTATGAGTTACAACAGCTATGAGGGCTATGATAGCGTTACAAACAACTTCTATAGCATCTACAGTTATACAAGTTTTCAAGAAGCTGACATAGTCGCGCTTTGTTCTATCTATACAGCAGAGACTCTGCAGAGCGATGACACATACATATTGGCGGATGAACTCTTTAGCGAAGTTATTTCAGGATATACCATCCCTATTACGGACAACATTCACACCATATACGATATCGGCGGCAGTGATACTCTGAGTTTAGCAGGTATAGACGGCACTTCTTATCTTGATCTCTCAAGCTCTACGCAAAGCGTTATTGTTTACGGCGATGTGCACCACTACTTAAATATCGCATCGCAAACCTCCATAGAAAATATCATAGGCTCAAACCAAAACGACACTTTTGTTCTAAACGGCTCACACAACACCGTAGACGGCAAAGCCGGAGTAGATAAAGTCTATATTGAATCAGCGGACACCTTAAGAGTAGATGCTCTAGGAAATCAAATTTTACTCTCAAGCAAAGAGAGCGGTTTAGATACGCTTACGAATGTTGAGCAGCTTTATCTAAATAACCTCCTCGTAGACACTTCACTCTACCAAAGGGAGCAAAAACACTATGCACATGAAACTGCCGACGATATAGCAAGACTCTATCTAAGCGTGTTTGATAGACTCTCTGATGAAGCAGGTTTGGATTATTGGATCAACGACTACACTTCAGGCACAAGCCTTAAAAATATAGCGGCTTCGTTTGTTCTCTCCGATGAGTTTGCTTCGCTTTATGGCTCATCTCAAAGCAGCAGTGATTACATAAACCTTCTTTATCAAAATGTTCTCTACCGAGATGCGGATGAAGCAGGTCTTGCATATTGGCTCTCTGAGATGCAAAACGGCTCATCAAAATCCGATGTTTTAGTCTCTTTCTCAAACTCTGAGGAGTTTAGCGATTTAACACAGCCATACTTTCAAGACGGCAATATCTTTTTGCTTTAACAAATGCTTTTTAACTCATACGCCTTTATATTTCTTTTTTTAGTTCCGCTTCTCGCAGTAGCAAGATATATCAACCCAAAATACCTTTTTGGCTATATTATCTTGGCTTCCGTCATTTTTTACGCTCAGTGGGATCTTTTGCACCTCTCTCTGCTGAGTACGTCTATTGTCGCAAACTACTTTTTCTCAAAACGGTTATCGTCCAAATATAAAAAACCGATTCTCGCTCTGGCAGTCACTCTAAACCTTATGCCGCTTATATTTTTTAAATACTCGTTTTTTCTATCACTCTCCACTCACACATACACACTGCCGCTTGCCATATCGTTTTATACATTTCAGCAAATTGCATTTTTAGTAGATGTTTACAAAGAAAAAATAAAAGATACGACATTAAGAGAGTATCTCTTCTTTGTCCTCTTTTTTCCGCATCTCATAGCAGGTCCTATCCTTCACTACAATGAGCTGATGCCCCAAGCAAAAAAAATCTTTCTCTCGTTAGAGAGTGTTTTAGCAGGCACGGTAATCTTTAGCATAGGCTTGGCAAAAAAAGTTCTCTTAGCCGACTCTCTGTCTCCCATTGCAAACCAAGGCTTTGCTTTAGTACAAAATGCAACCCTAAATTCGCTAGATGCGTGGATGGCTCTTTTTGCATACAGCTTTGAGATATATTTTGATTTTAGTGCTTACTCAGATATGGCAGTCGGACTGGCTCTTATGTTTGGCATACTTCTGCCGATAAACTTCAACTCACCGTACAAAGCCGCAAATCTCATAGATTTTTGGCGTAGATGGCATATCACGCTCTCAAATTTTTTAAAAGACCACATCTACATACCGCTAGGCGGCAACAAATGTTCCAAGCAAAGACAGCTTATAAACCTTTTTATCACTATGCTCATCGGCGGCATCTGGCACGGCAGCGGCTGGGGATTTGTACTCTGGGGAGCGTTACATGGTATTTTGCTTGGACTTTTACATCTAAAAACAGCTTTTTTACCGAAAATGCCGACACTCTTTAAACCGTTATCCATATTTGTAACATTCATAACCGTTACTCTGCTTTGGGTCTTCTTCCGATCCCCGTCGTTTGATATGGCGTTGAAATATTATGAGATACTTTTTGACTTCTCTTCTCTTAGCTTTACAACCGTACAGTTCTTGTTGCAAAAAGGTATCTATCATAACTTTTTCGTAGACACAAAACTCTTTATCTTAATGCTCTCTCTCATGGTAGTATGGCTGCTCCCCTTTAACTCAAACTACTTTTACGATAAAAAACCGACAAAAGCCACACTATTTATCGCAGCCCTGTTGCTTATGACATCACTAAAAACATTAGCATCCACACCTTCAAATAGTTTCTTGTATTTTAACTTCTAAAACTCTTCTCACGGAAACGAGGTTTTAACCTCGTCTTGCTTCAGGCGAAGATAAATCTTCGCTTCCAAATCCACTCCCTCATCGGAAGCGAGGTTTCAACCTCGTCTTTAACACCCTTAAGAAACCACTAAACAAAAACAAGCCAAAATACAACATGCAAAAACATAAAAAGCTCCCCCATATCGACGCAGACGGTTACTATCAGTTTGTCACATTCAGAACAAACGACAGCATAGACGCTTATGTAGCCTCTCTCTTAATGAGCACTAATCTAAAAAGCTCCAATAAACAGTACAAAATAGACAAATATTTAGACAACTCAAAAAACGGAGCATATTTAAACGGAGGCGTTTTAACATATCTATATGACTTTTTAAAAACAAACGATAAAACAACCTATGAGCTTATATCTTTTGTCATTATGCCAAATCACCTGCATATATTATTTAAGCAGATAAAGCCTATCTCTCAAACCATAAAGAGCCTAAAAGCAAGAAGTGCAAAAGAGATAAATCTTTTACTGGAAAAATCAGGTAAATTCTGGGCAAGTGATTATTATGATAAGGTTATTAGAGATGATGAACATTTTGCAAAAGTTTATAAATATATACAAAACAACGCATTAAAAGCAAACCTAAACATAAACGAAAGATTTTACTCAATATATACATAACCATTTCTAGCCCACGGAAGCGAGGTTTCAACCTCGTCTTGCCACAGGCGAAGATAAATCTTCGCTTCCAAATTCTCCCTCTCTCACGGAAACGAGGTTTCAACCTCGTCTTGCGTCAGGTGAGGTTAAAACCTCACTTCCAAACCCACTTCCATCGGAAGCGAGGTTTCAACCTCGTCCAACTTCAGGCGAAGATAAATCTTCGCTTCCAAACCCCCTCATTCAAATCTATGATACAATTCTAAAATCATCAACCCAAAGAGTCCACTTACATGTACAGATACTTTCTCTACGGCGTAACCGCATGGTTAGCGGCATACATAGCCTTCTTTTATATATCACTAAACAAACCCTCAAACGTCTCAAAATGGGTACATGACGCATACACAAAAAAAACACTTATATCTTCCGCTACACCATCACCCAGAATCGTTATCTCGGCAGGTTCTTCCACGCTTTTTGGCATAGACTCATCCGCCATAAGCCAAGCCTTCAACCTTCCCGTAGTCAACTACTCGGTAAATGCAGGGCTTATGCTTCCTGTCATACTGCATAAAACAAAACAAATCTTAAGAGAAGGCGACATACTCATCATGCCTCTTGAGTATGACATGTATCTTTATAACGGCAACCCAAACGAGCAAATGATAGACTACGTAACATCTTATGAGCCGCATATCCTGCCTACTCTTACGCTAAAAGAGCAGTTCTATATCTTTTGGCAAACCACACTCAGATCTATCATAACAAAGCAGACTCAAGAGATTCAAACACCTCAGGGACTCTACGGTGCACACAACATAGACAACCGTGGAGATCAGATAAACACTGCAAAAGCCGACCAAGCCAAAGAGTTCTATAAAGAGCTACAAGATACAAAGCCGTATGAGTACAACAACATCTATAAAGGAGATGAACTCTCCTACCGTTACTTAAGAGAGTTTGCCGCTTACTGTAAACAAAACAACATCAAACTTATTCTCACTCCATGCCCGCTCCTAACAAAGCCGCAGTACAAAGAAGAACGCTTTTTTGCAGATGTCCCGCAAAAGCTTAGAGCGATGGGTTTTACATATATAGGCAACCCTTATGATTACATGTACTCCATAGACTTTTTTTTCAACACCGACTATCACCTAAACGACGAAGCCAGAAAAACTCACACTCAAAAACTCATCAAAGAGCTACTGCCAAACTTTTTCGGAAGCGAGGTTTCAACCTCGTCAAACTTCAGGCGAAGATAAATCTTCACTTCCAAATCCACTCCCATCGGAAACGAGGTTTTAACCTCGTCAAACTTCAGGCGAAGATAAATCTTCGCTTCCAAATCCGCTCATCGGAAACGAGGTTTTAACCTCGCCTTGCCACAGGCGAAGATAAATCTTCACTTCCACCCATTATGATTGCACTCACTCCATACTTTCACAAATCCATAAAAAATATAGTACAATTTCCTAACAACCTTTAAAAGGATTATGAATGCAAACTATTACATTAGAAGTGCGAGATGATTATGTAGAAAAAATCATAGCATTTTTGAAGTTGCTGCCGGAAAATGTAGCAAAGATAAATTTAAATCATCAAAATCAATCTTACCTAAGTGATGAGCTCATTTCAAGAGTGGATGATCTCAATAACAAAAAGGTAAAAACTATATCAAGAGATGAATTATTTAATGATATTTAAAGAGGAGTTCCATCCTAAAATAAAGTCAGATTTGAAACAGATAGATAAAGGTGTAGTTGAAAAAATAAAAATATTACATTTGAACAACATCTTGCAAGACCCGTGTAGATATGAGCCGTTAAAGGGAAGTTTGTCTAACCTCTACTCTTACCACTTTAGAGAAAACAAAGTAGAATATCGTATTGCTTATGAAGTAAAAGAGGAAACGGTAATTTTTTACTACATGATAGGCAAGAGAGAAAATTTTTATAAAAACATTGAAACAAGAGTTTAGATATGCTTTCCCTCTCTAACGGAAACGAGGTTTCAACCTCGTCTTGCCGCAGGCGAAGATAAATCTTCGCTTCCAAATCCACTCCCTCATCGGAAACGAGGTTTCAACCTCGTCAAACTTTTTCGGAAGCGAGGTTTCAACCTCGTCAAACTTCAGGTGAGGTTAAAACCTCACTTCCACACATTATGATTGCACTCACCCCATACTTCCATAAATCCACAAAAAATATAGTACAATTCATAAAAGAGATAAAAAAGGAAACCGCAGATGTATGCAATAGAATTTGAGGCAGATGTGAAAAATTACAGTATAAAAATACCAAAAGAGTATGAAGAATTAGAGTCAAAACATATAAAAATTTTCATAGTAGAGGTTCAGAACCAAACAACAACCCTCCCAAAAGGCTTTTTAGAACCAATCCAAGTTCAGAGCTATGCTCAAATCGCAAAAAGAGACGATATCTATGAGAGGTAAAGTATTTATAGATACAAACATCTTTATCTACGCTCTCACGCAACCAAAAGACCCTAAAGAAAATTTCAAAAGAGACTCATCCATAGAGCTATTAAAAAAAGTGATAAATTCTAATCAAATAATTATTTCCACGCAAATAGTAAATGAGCTACATTTCAACTTACTGAGAAAATTCAATATCGAAGATAAAAAAGTATTTGAAACTATCGAATCAAATGTAGTAAAAATATCAAATGTTGTGCCGCTATGCCAACTCACATACAAAAAAGCTTTTGAAGTTAGAGAAAATTACAAACTCTCTTTTTGGGATTCGCTAGTTGTCGCATCAGCTCTTATAAACAACTGCTCAACTTTATACTCGGAAGATATGCAAAACAACCTGTTAATACAAAATACTTTAATTATAAAAAATCCAATTAATTAATTTTCATCAAATCTTCCCCTCCCTCATCGGAAACGAGGTTTCAACCTCGTCAAACTTCAGGTGAGGTTAAAACCTCACTTCCAAACCCACTCCCATCGGAAACGAGGTTTCAACCTCGCCCAACTTCAGGTGAGGTTAAAACCTCACTTCCACCCATTTACGGAAGCGAGGTTTCAACCTCGTCTTGCCGCAGGCGAAGATAAATCTTCGCTTCCAAATCCCCTCTTCACGGAAGCGAGGTTTTAACCTCGCCAAACTTTTTCGGAAGCGAGGTTTTAACCTCGCCCATTATCCCCAAACACCTCCCACAACATATAGCCACCCCTTATAATTACCCCCCCCTATATACTCTTTTTTCAACACCGACTATCACCTAAACCACGAAGCATAAAGATGCCACATTCAAAAACTTATCAAAGAGTTACTCCATAGCCCTAACTACACAGCCGACTCCACGTGACTATTGACATTTAAGCTTATAGTGTAATATAATGTGGTCAAGTGTTGTATGCATACATTTAAAAACAATACTAAAATTCTAAAGAAATAAAGGAGTAACTAATGGCAGTTACTAGAGATCAAGTTGCAAAATTATATGTTGCAAATTTTAACAGAGCGCCGGACGCGGCAGGTTTAGATTACTGGATTAGCGACGGAACAAGTGCTACTACTACATTAACAGATCTTAACGCTATAGCAGCGTCTATGCAAGCAGGAGCAGAAGCTTCTACAGGTGTAGCTTCTATGACAAATAGCGAGTATGTTATTTCACTATATAGCTCAATGTTCGGAAGAACTGTAGCAGCTGACAGTGCAGATGTAGCATATTGGACGAATGATATTACTCTTGGTAATGTAACTCGCGCTAACATGATTCAAACTCTTATCTTAGGTGCAGAGGCTTCAACAGGTTCTGCTACAGATGCTGCAGTTCTTTCTAACAAGACTACTGTAGGTCTAGCATACGCTGACGCTGGTCTTAACGGTACTTTCTCAGTGGCTACAGTTACTGCTGATACTGCTACTGTTGATGCAGCTCAAGCTGATATTGATGCTTCAATCACTACTGCAGGACAATCTTTCGCACTTACTACGGGTATGGAAACATTAACTGGTACTGCTAACGCTGATACTTTCTATGGTATTATAGACGGTGCTACAACTACGACATTAAATGCTTATGACACTATTAACGGTGGAGTAGGAGCAGATACTTTAAATATGACATTGTCAGGTGGAAGCTTTGATGGTTCAACAACACTTACAAGTATCGAAAAATTCATCGTAAAAGCAAGTGGAGCAGGAAGAACTGTTGAAACAAATGGTTTAACTCTTACATCTGTTACTATGGACAGAAGTACAGAAGATGTAACTGTTAACAATATTGCAACACCTAATACAGCTATTGGTGCTTCAAACATGTCAGAAGCGCAAACACTTACAGCAAACTATGTTGGTGCAGCTCTTACTGGTACAACAGATAGTGTAACTGTAAATCTTTCAAATGTTGCTACAGCTGCAACAGTTGCAATCGTTAGTACAACAACAAGTGGCATTGAAGAAATCGTAGTTAGCTCTACAGGCAACACAAACAAACTTACTGCATTGACTTCAGTTGATAGTGGTGCAGCTACAGAGATTACTAAAGTGACAGTTACAGGTGATAAAGCTTTAACAATCACAACTGCACTTGATTATGCAGGAACTACAACTGGTACATTTGATGCGTCTGCAGCAACTGGTGCAGTAACTGTGGGTATGGATGTTAATCTTACTCAAGCAACTGTTAAAGGTGGTTCTGGTTATGATGTTATTGATATGTCAACAGGCTTAAACGCTACTGATGTTATCGATGGTGGAGCTGGTATAGATACACTTAAAGTAGTTGGTATTGATGCTGCTGCGACAACGCTTGACACAACACTTATGACAAATATCACAAACATTGAGCAACTTCAAGTTCAATCAGATGCTGGTGATGCTCTTGTTCTTAAAACAAACGGAACAATGTCAAAAGTTATTCTTGTAGAAAATGCTATAAATACTATAGCTATGACAACAACAGATTTAGCAGCTAATGCAGTAGTTGAACTTGTAAACAATGTGGATGCTCAAAAAATCGGAGCAGTAACTCTTGGTCTTAAAGATGCAAGTGGTACAACAGATACATTGAATGTAACTGTTAAAGGTACAACGGCTCATGGTGCAGCTGATAACGCAATGGATTCATTGACTGTTAGCAACATTGAAACTTTAGCTTTAACATCATCATTTGACGGTACAGTTGCTTTACTGGCAGCAGATACAAATACAATCACAAGTTTAGTAGCAGATACAACATTGACTAAGATCACTGCAGCTGGTTCAGATGCATTAAGCTTCACAATGTCAGGCGCTGAAACAAACTTAGCAACTGTTGATGCTTCTGCTATGACGGATGTTATTACAGTTAATATGACAAACTTGACATCAAATGTAGCTATCACAACTGGTTCTGAAGATGACCTTATTACTATGGGTGCTACTTTGAACAATGCCGATACTATCAATGGTGGTTCTAACTCTACAGATACAACAAATGTTGACGTATTGACAGCTACTGTAACAGGTTTAACTGCAACTACTGGTGCATTACATATCTCAAATGTTGAGAGAGTAAACCTTACAAATGCTGGTACAACTGTAATCAATGCTGCAGGTATTACTGGTACAACGGAAATTGCTATTGCAGAAGATGCTTCAGCAGTATCAACAACAGTTTCAGGTCTTTCAACAACTGCTTCTTTAGGTCTTGGTTTTAATGGAACAGCTAATGCTGCTACAGTGTTAGGCACAGTAATAGTAAGCTTAGCAGATGAAACAGGTACAGCAGATGCATTAACTATCAAAATGAATGATACGACTGATGCAGATACAAACACTGTTACTCTTAAAACGACAGCTATCGAAACTGTAACTTTTGCTCATAGCACAACAGCTGCTGCACTTGCAAGCACAACAGTAACATCAACAGATTTTAAAGCAACTACAATCAATGTAACTGGTTCAGATACAGATGTTGACAATACTTTTACACTTGGAACACTTAACGCTGCTACAACAACAGTAAATGCAAGTACATTTGCAGGTATTCTTTCTGCAACAACAGCAACAGGTGTAGCAACTACGATGAGTGCAAAAGGTGGTTATGCTAGCGTATTAACTGGTAGTACTGGTAGTGACACATTCAGTATCGTTGGCAATGCTGGTACAGCAATTTATGATATTTCTGGTTCAACTGGTACGCTTGATACGTTGAATGCAACTCTAAGTTCTGCTGCTTCAGATTTCACATCGGTAGATGGTATCGAAACAATGAACTTGAGTATAGCGGCAAGCACTTCTGCTGGTTTTAATGATGCGACTAAAGATAATGGTTTAAATGCAGCTACAACAGTAAATATCCTTGGTGGAAATGCTTTATCTTCATTTGTTATGACAACTGCAACTATTGATGCTGCTGCTGCTATGACAGTTAATGCATCTACATTTGCAGGTCATGTTGAACTTAACCTTGCTTCAGATGCTTTTGATGCTGACTTAACAATTATCGGTTCAGCACTTACTACAGATAAAGTAACAACGATTATTGCAGCTAACGCTGGTACTGGTACAAACAAAATCAAATCTATGAGTGGTGTTGAAACATTGGTTGTAACTTCTACAAATACTGATGTTGACTCTGAAATAGATTTAACAAATGTTACAGGTCTTACAACAATTGATGCACAATTTACGGATGGGGCTAATGCCGATAAAATGCAAATTCTAAATATTGCAGACGGTGTAAATGTTAAAGTAACATCAAGTGAAACAGCAGACCAACTTGTTCTTGATTTAGCTAACAAAACTGCTTCAACCAATGCAGTAAATGTTGAAATAACAGCTATGGGTGCAGGTTCTGATGTTCTTAACCTTGATATCGCTCAAGTTGAAACAGTTAACTTCGATCTCAAAAATACAAATGCAGTAAGTCTTAACCTTGATGGTGTAACAGTAACTGGTACAGGTACAGAAACTGCATTAACATTCACAGGTACTAAGGACGCTACAATTAGTGGAGCAGCTTCAACAATCGGTGATATCAATGCAAGTACATTAACGGGTTCATTAACAATTACAGCTCGTACAAATACAGCTGCAAATGATATTCAAACAGGTACTGGTGCAGATACAATCATCATGGCAAACTCAGGTGATACATTAAATGCTGGCACAGGTACAGATACATTGAAAGTTGCTTACAACGCAATCTTAGGTGGTATCCAAATAGACCTTAGCTCAACAACAGATCAAGTTATTTCAATGAATGGTTCAGCTAACGCTGCAGTTCAAGTTGGATTTGAAAATGTTAATCTTTCGACTTATACAGGTACATTTGGTGCAGATGTTACGGCAATTGCAACAGGTTCAACTATTACAGGTACTGCGAATGCTGACCAAATTGTTGGTGGTGCTGGTGTTGATAGTATTACTGGTGGTGCTGGTGCAGATACTATGAGTGGTGGTGCAGGTGTCGATACATTCGTTTATGCGGCATTTTCAGATTCATATGTTTCTACAACAGCTGCTGCCCCTGCAGGAACTGATACTGTTGCAGTCGTTGCAGCTGATATATTTGACTTTGCTGAAGTTGTTGCTGTTGCTACAGCAGCTGTTGCAGCTTCTGGTGTTGCAAAAGCTGCAACAGGAACTCTATTTATTGGTCAGTTAGAGACAGCATACTTAGCAAATAATGATGCCAATGCTACTATTGAAGCTATGGTTATTAGTTTTACGGGTGGTGAAAAATTCCTTGTAGTGGATGTTGATGCTGATGAGCATATCACAGCTGCTGACTATGCTATTGAACTTACTGGTACAATTACTGGCTTAACATTGGCTGGCGGTAATGCTGTAATAGCTTAATAATTCTTTCTCGTTCCATCTCTCCTTGAGGTGTAATGCAGACAAAAGCTCAAAAAGCTTTAAGCCTCACTTTCTCTTAGGAGTTGGTGGGGCTTTTTTCCAAAAAAAAAAAAAAAAGGGTGTCAGGCACTCTTTAAAAGAGGGTGTAAAAGAGGGTGTCAGGCACTCTTTTATGCAAAAACTTAATTTATTCTTTCATTAACATAATGCTACTTCTATCAAGAAAAGTCTTTTTTTCTTTCTTTTATTTATCTTCTTTTTTATATTTTGGTATAATCTTAAAAGGGTGTCAGGCACTCTTTTATGCATTTTCTTATCTTTTTCTTAATTTTCTCTCTTTTCCCTCTGGTTAACCTAATGCCAAATTCTCTCTTTAAATTCATTTCACTTTTTATCTTATTTTGATACAATTCAGCTATGACATTACAAGAACGAAAAGATAAAGTTGATATACTTTCAAAAAGATCTGATATTATAAATACAAAAAAGGTGTCAGGCACTCTTTTGAAACTTTTCTTGTTTTTTCATTAATTTCTCTTTATCCAATTCAACTTCACCCATCATCCCATCTCTTGTGTATTTGCTACAAAGAGTTACACTTCCTAAAATTTGTAAAATTTCTTCTCTTCTTAAAATAAGCTTTTTTGGTCGGCAGTCGGTGGGCTAAAAAAGACAGGGGTGTCTCATATCTATTTCAAGACACTTGAAATATCTATAGGGAGGGTATTTCAATTTTTAAAATATACCCAAACAGGTGTCCCATAAGTCTAAGGAGTTTTAGAGACACTTTTTTAACCAAACTTTAGCAATTTGGTCGGCAAATGGTCGGCTAGAGCTTAAAAAAGCCTCTTGACAAGGTTTTTAGCACTTCAATATACTTCCCCAAAAGCCACCTACATTCCTAAGCGGTCGGCAGCACTAAAAATAAGTTAAAAACAGAGCTAAAAAAACAGATAATAAAGGAAGATATACTTATGCCAAAAGTAAAAATAACAACAGAGTTCCTAAGAAGAGTAAAACCGCCTCTTGATAAATCCAAAGAACAATATTTCGATAGTGAACTTATAGGATTTATGTTAGAAGTAAAAAGTACGGGAGCAAAAACCTATTACTACCGATATAGAGAAAACTCTTCCCAAAAGATGTTGCGTATAGGCAACAAAGATGAAATAACACTCCAAGAAGCTCATGTAAAATACTATGCTCTTGCAGAGACCAAATCAAACCATAAACCTTTGCAAGATACACACTCACTACGACAAGAAAGCTCTATCATCAACCCTATAACATTTAAAGAGTTCTTTTACGGCTACTATGAACCCTATGCAAAAACCCATATAAAAAGCTATGAGACAAACATAAGCGTATTTAAAAACCATATACTAAAAGATCTAGGCAATATTCAGATGAATATGCTAAAAAAGATAGAGGTAATGCAGCTCCATTCAAATATGATTCATACTAAAAAACTCTCAGCCGGAACTGCAAATAAATTTCTTATCTTTCTAAATCAAGCGTACAATCTCTCTCATGAGTTTGAACTACTCCCTAGGGCTATAAATCCGTGTAAAGGTGTAAAACCCTATGAGCTAAACAATCAAAGGCAAATATTTCTAAGCAAAGCTCAAACTAAAAGACTATTGCAAGAAGTAAATAAAAGTGCTAATGTCCATCTAAAATATATCATCCCTATGCTCCTGCTCTCAGGTGCAAGAAAAAGAGAAGTGCTTGATGCCAATTGGTGTGACTTTGATATGAACAATATGCTATGGACGATCCCCGTTACAAAAAGCGGTAAAAAAAGAGTTCTGCCCATAACCCCGCCTATGCAAGAGATACTGCAACAAATCCCTAAAAAAAGCAAATATCTCTTTGCGTCTTGCAAAACAGATAAACCCTATAGAACTATATTTCAATCATGGAACTCTGCAAGAGTAAAAGCAAATCTTCCTGAAGTTCGCATACACGATTTAAGACATACCTACGCCTCTGCACTTGTAAATGCCAAATGCTCTCTTTATGAAGTACAAATACTGCTAGGTCACTCTACGGCGAAAATGACACAAAGATACGCCCATCTTAGTAACGAAGCACTTATGTCAGCTGCCTCTTGTGCCGGAAAGTTGTTGAAGTGAGAAATTAAATAAATTATGTTATACTTTAAGCACTGTATTACAAATTACAAGGAAGTGTATTATGATAGCAACCGTAAGACTAGATGAAAAACTTGAACATAGGTTAAATAGTATTGCAAATATGCTCCATAAAAAAAAGAGCCAAATAATAAGAGAAGCTATTGAACAATATGCAATCAGTATAGAAAAAGCTAAAAAATCCAAACTACAAATGGCTATAGAAAAAACAAAAGAGATAGATAAAAAAGAGTTTAGCGATTTTGAGGGAACAATAGATGATGGTATGTAGAGGTGAAATATGGCTAGTTAACCTAAACCCATCTAAAAAATCAAATGAGATGGCAAAAGTACGACCTGTCGTTGTTTTTCAAAATAATGAGTTAAATCATAGCAGCTACCCTACAACTATTATCATACCGTTAAGCACTTCACTTATAGATGATGCACAGCCTATAAGGATGAGAATCACAAAAAGAGAAAGCCTAGAGAAAGATTCCGATATAGTCGTAACACAAATTAGAGCAATTGATAATGATAGATTTATCCAAAAACTTGCCTCTTTAACGAACAATGAAATGAATTTATTAAAAGAGCTACTAGATGAAGTTCTATCTTAATCAAAGGTATAAGCTATGGGATTAGGAGGTTCTGACCTTTGGTTGTATTCAGAAGATACATATGGTAATTTTACTCAAAAGATTATCAACACTTTTAACGGTGAAAATCAAGTGTATGCGTTTTATGTAGGCTATGTAAAAAAATTTGATCTAAATAGTGAATTTGTTTACTTATGGCAAGATGCCAAAGGCAATGTATGCTACAGCTTTAATTTGCTAGAAAAAGAGTATTTTACGACTACTGCCACTAAACTATCAAATGCTCTTAGTAGTCATTTTCAGACTAACATAGAAGTTGTGGATAATATCAATGATACTTTTAGCAGAAAAAACACTGCAGCAACAAAATATGCTCAGTCATTAGCAGAAACATACAAGTCGCCTGATGACAATTTACAAAAACTAATAAATAATGTCAAACGAACTGCTAAACTAGGCAGTTAAGAAATCACAAAAAGTTATATTTTGATTTTTGAACCTTAAACTAATAAATTAGTTTTGCTAAACTTTAACTTCATGTTGAAATAGGAGGTTTAGTGTTAAAAAGGAGAGATATAAAAATGATACATAAATGGCTCAAAGAAGGAATGAGTAAATCTGCTATAGCTAAAAGACTGGGAATCAGTAGAGAAACTGTTCGCAAGTATGCGAATAAACCAGAAGGTTATATTCCTATAATTGCAAAAGCCCCAACGGAGAATCTAGTCGATGAGTATTTACCTCATGTAGGACATATGCTTGAAGTTGCACGCGCCAATAAAGTTGAGATTCCAACAACAGTAATTTATGATGAGATAGTAAAGCTTGGATATCTTGGAAGCCTAAGATGGCTTCAGCAGGTGATGCAAAGATATGATCTTCGTAAACGTGTGAAAGAGGAAGAACAACTCATCAGATTTGAGACAGAGCCAGCACAGCAGATGCAAGTTGATTGGATTGAGTTTCCAAAAGATAATCTTTCTGCGTTTGTTGCAACAATGGGCTACAGTAGAGCATCCTATGTAGAATATGTTCAAGATGAAACTCTTGAAACGCTTATTATCTGCCATCTCAATGCATTTAATTATTTTGGAGGCGTTCCCAAAGAATCACTCTATGACAATATGCGTACCGTTATCACAAAGAGAAATGCTTATGGATACGGCAAACATCAATTAAACTCTATGTTTGAGGATTTTGCTAAACACTGCGGATTTAAAATAAGGGTTTGTAAGCCATACCGTGCTAAGACCAAAGGAAAAGTTGAGAGATTTAATCATTATCTTAGGTACAGTTTTCACAATAGCTTGAGTGTGAGACTTGCAATGAAGAGATACAGTATGAATATAGATAATGCAAATGCTGAAGTACTCAAATGGCTTGATGATGTTGCTAACAAACGAATTCATCAGACAACACTTCAAACGCCATTTGCACTTTTAGCAGAAGAACGCTACCACCTGTTGAGTCTGCCTAAACCTTATATGGGAATCCATCCAAAGGCTGTGAATATTATTTTAGCAAAAAATAGTAATATTTACAGAGCTACCCAAAAAATAAGAGGTATCTATATCCCAAATCGTGATATGCAAAGTTATGATGCGTTTATTCCTTCACTTACTGCACTGGTGGCGCTTAGTTATGCTGGACACTCAATGAATGGAGCTACACTGTGGAATTAAACATAAATATTGAACAACTATGCGAAGAGCTAAAACTTTCATCTATACAAGAACACTATAATGAAAAATCTCTCTTAGCTGCAAAAGAGAGTTGGAACTATTCTCAGTATTTACATGAGCTGCTAGAACTTGAATTTAATGACAAAATAAGTCGTTCTAAGCATACTCTCACAAAGTTAGCAGGATTTCCTGCCATTAAGACTATAGAACAGTTCGACTACAGTTTTACTATAGGTGTGAACTCTAAACAAATCGAGGAATTGGCATCTCTTGCCTTTGTCAAAAAACACGAAAACATTATATTTCTAGGACAACCAGGCGTTGGTAAAACGCATCTTGCGATTGCACTTGGATATAAAGCTGTCATGAACAGATACAAAGTAAGGTTTACTTCCATAACAGAGCTTATCTCAGATGCCAATAAAGCAAAAAGAGAAAAACGTTATGATAGTTTTTTAAAGAATATTGCCACACCTTCTGTTCTTATTATTGATGAAATCGGATACTTTAATATGTCCAAAGAGGATGCCAACCACTTCTTTCAAATCATCTCCGCAAGATATGAAAAAAGCTCAACAATACTCACTTCAAATCTAATATTCAGCCATTGGGCACAAGTGTTTGGAGGAGATAAAATAGTTACGACTGCTATCCTTGACAGAATACTTCATCATTCACATGTCATCAATATACAAGGAGAAAGTTACAGATTAAAAGAGAAAAAAGAATCAGGAATCATCAACTCAGATATTTATAAGTTTGGAGCTAAATCTTCAAATAAAACAGTAGAAAAACAAGAGGTGGTTTAAGTTTCAGAAGGTAACTTTTTTTAAATTTAACTGCACAATTTTAGGGTTCGTTTGACATCACACTCTCTAAGCCTCTCCAATATAAATTTTTTTATGAACACAGATAACTTTCACGCCAATAGTAACTTCATAATGGGTATAAAGATGTATCATCTCTCAAATCCATCATCAAGCTACCATGCTGCGTGTCTCCTAGAACACTTCAAATTCATAAAACCAAACACAGACATCATGTTCACAATAGGCGAAATCGACACAAGACCGGACGAGGGAATATGGCAAGTACATCTAAAAAAAGAAAAAAACTTAGATGAGATAATCGACAACACTGTAGGTGGATATATAGACTTCCTCTATGAAAACCTAAAAGATAAACAACTAAGCTCCATCACAATCCAAGGCATCCCTGCACCTGCCTATCCACTCAAAGACGACAAAGACCCAAAAGATGAAGTAGGATTTTTAGCTATGATAAAGCAAGTAAATGAGAAACTAAAAGAACTGACAATTCAAAAAGGCTGGAACTTTCTTGATGTTTACAATGCAACTGTTGGTGAAGATGGCAAGTCAAACAAAAAATGGCATATAGACGGCTACCACCTACAACCCATCTTCTACACAGAGGCTGAAAAATGGCTGGTTAGAGCGTAAAGTTATTTATTAGTTGTTTTTATAGGATTTGATAATAGTGTCAATTTTCTCTGTTGATACATTCTCTATGTCGTTTTTTGAATAGATATAGACTAAAACTATAGTATCTTCAATTTTTGTGTAGGTTATAACTCTGTAACCGCCACTCTTGCCTTTGTTGTTTGAACTGTTTTTGAGTCTGATTTTATATCTACTATCGCCTATTGAAGTACCAAGATAAGGATTTGTTTGAAGTTGGTTTATAAGAGACTCATACTCATCTATAAGAAATTTATCTTTTTTTAGAAGATTTTTAAACTCTTTCTTAAAAGCATTAAGAACTTCAATTCTCACTTCTTAGCTCTTTTAAAAAATCTTCTGCAGAGGTTAACTTTATTTTACCTGCCTTATAATCCTCAACTTCGTCAAACGCCTTTTTGATTTTATAAATGTGTGATTCAGTTTCTAAATATGACACAATATCGCTAACAAGGCTATTCTTCTTGTCTCCATATTTCATTTGAATAAAATTTTCTAATTCAGAATTGTCGATGTTAATATTTACAGAGTACATATCTTAACTCCTCATTTTTTGAAATTATACCCAATTCCAAATAAACGATAAAAAATACACTGTCATTTTTAAGATTTGTATCAACATCTCACTTCTATTTCTCTTCTTTATCCCATCTCATCATTTTTCATAACTTACCCAACTTTGCTACCATCCTACCCATTTGCCAAAATTTGTAAAATTCATTATTTGCTGTAATCTAGCTTAAATGGTGGGCAATCGGTAGGCTGCAACCGTCTCAGTGTCTCATAATACTTTCAAGACATCTCAAAATTACACTGTGAAGAATGGCACTAACTTAAGCTTTTTACCACTTATTTCGGAGACTAAAAATAAATGAAACTTAATTGGGAGTGAGGCTTTAGCCTCGCCATAGTGCGGGACTGAAGTCCCACTTCCAAGCAGATTTACATAAACAGGTAAATATGCCATTCGTGTCAGCCACTTTTTTATGCATTTTCTTATTTTTCGCTTAATCAGTTAACATAACGCTACTTCTTACCCAACTCAAATAGTATCAGTCGCCATCGCAACAACAACATCTTTTATACACAAGCAGGTAAGTGGTTGATAAAACCCGTAATTAAACCAAATTTACAGCAGTTGTTGAACTCTTATAAGAGTAGATAAAAGAATAGCACTTTTGTCTACATGAGAACTTTTCATCTTAAGTTCGCTCTCAAGCAGAAGTTCGTGGAGTTTATAGTATGTAGCCGGCTTAATCTTTATGGACATTGCGGCTTTATCATCTACTACAAATTTCGGAGCAGGGTAACCTAATATCTCCATTGCATTTGGAGCACCGTTGATGCGTATATAGATATGAAACATGTATAGCTGGGTCAGGTAGGATAAAATCGCTGTTAGCACTCTTATCTCATCTTCGCCATGTTCTAAAATATTATTTAGATCATCTTTAAAATCTTTTTTATTTAAAATCTTTTTTGTTAAATCATCTATATTTATCTCAGACAGTCCAAAAACCAGCTGTTCTATATCTTTTGATGTTATTGCATGATCATAGATTTTTAGTTTTTCAAGCTCGTTGCATGCAAGAGCGATGTCTCCGTTATGAATACTTAGGAGATGATTGATTGTATAGTTGTCTATATTTATCTGCTTCTCTTTTGCTATTTGCGAAACGGTAAAAACGGCTTCATTATAGTTTGGATGGAAAAATCTGACACACATTGTTTTTGTTTTTGCAGAGGGTTTTGCATACGCTTTGTGATCATCTCCGTAGTAGGCATAAACAAAGATATTATCAGGATTTTTCTCGCAATACTCGATAAGTGTATCTAGCTCTTTTTTAGGAACTTTTTTCTCACTTTTTATAATTAAAACATTTTGGTCGCCAAAGAGCGACGCCTGCGACAGGTGGGCTTTTGCCGAGTTAAAATCATACTCATCATGGTAGAATTTTGCAACTGAAGCATCTTTGATATTTGTAAGAGTTTGAGTGTATCGGTCGATAAGAAAAGTGCTCTCTCCAAAAAGCATAAAACTGTTTGAGAGAGAGTTGTTTTGTATATGTTTGTCTAGTTCGTTTTTGTACACAATTAGTTGTCTCTCTCAACTCTCTCAACAACGCTTGCGTAAATTTTTGCCTTGGCAATATCCACTTTGTCGATTCTAACTTTTACATCTTCAAACAAAAGGGCATCATTGCCGTGTGTTATGAAAAATCTAGCTCCTTGAAGTTCATCATGAAGCTCGGCTTTTAGAAATGGTTCGGTAGATGTGATTCTTGCTCTAAATATATTTCCTATATTTTCATCTGCCCAGCGCGCGAATTTTCTAGCCATAAACTCAACTTCTATAGTAGATGCTTCTCTCTCTTTTTCGCTTACACTGATACAGAGTGATTCTATGTTTCTCAAAACATAAGAACCTTCCATCGTGTCGTTGTTGTTAATGGCTTTTAGAAGTCTATGAACAATCAAGTCGGAGTATCTTCTGATAGGTGAAGTAAAGTGGGTATACTCATCAAAACCAAGACCAAAGTGTCCTGCATTTACGGGTGCGTATCTTGCTTGCATCTGAGACTGGATAATCAAAGTGTCAACCTCAGATGAGAGGTTCATCTCTTTAGCTTGTTTTTGTATCTCTGTTATCGTCTCTTTTATAGATTTTTTAATATCTACAAACATACCGATTCCTGCCAACTCTTGATACAAGTTCTGGATTTTAAGCTGGTTAGGCGGCTCATGTATACGAAATATGCCTCTTGAAAATCTCTTTGCAGCTTCTTTGTTTGCCAAAAGCATACAATCTTCTATTAGTGCATGAGATGGCGTTTCATGTGCGTATGTTGTATGAGTTATGTTTGAGTTTTCATCGATGAACATTTCCAACTCATTGGAACGAAAATCGTAACCAATCTTTAATCTCTTCGCTTTAAGCTCATCAGTGATGACTCTTAGCTTTGCTATATAGTCAAAAATCTTCTCTTCGGAAGGATTTTTAGCACTCAATTTGCCTTCAAAAAATTCATCTATCTCTTCATAGTTAAATCTTCTTTGAGAGTGGATAATAGCTTCATAAACTTTTGAGCCGACCACTTCCAAAGAATCAAGGTCAAGTTTCATCTCAAAAACATAAGAGAGTCTGTCTACATGTGGCTGAAGAGAGCAGAGCGTTTCGCTAAGCTCTCTTGGAAGCATTGGGATAGAGCGGTGAGGAAGATAGATGGAAAAACTTCTGTATATCGCTTCGTTGTCTATTGCTCCAAACGGCGTAACATACTCGCTTACATCGGCGATTGCCACATAAAGCGTGGTTGTCTCTTCGTCATAGTATATTGCATCGTCAAAATCTTTTGCCGTAACAGGGTCTATCGTACAAAAAGGAAGTTTTCTTAAGTCGACTCTGGACGGGTAAAGAGAAGCATCAACTTCTTTAAATGAAGCAGCCTGTTTTAAGACTTCATCACTAAACTCATCATGTTTGTTAAACTGAGCAAGAACTATCTTCTCATCTACAAGCGGATCTTTTATGTTTCCAAGCTTTTGCATAATGGTAAAATCTTGGTTGTTTATTTTAAAAACGTCACCGTCACTATATAAATTTAGCTCATCTTCTTTAAGTTCAACTCCGGCAGGAAAGTCTGTTTTTAAATCAACTAAAGATTTTTTGCCCTCTTTTGAGACGATATATGCGACACTATATGTCTGTGCACGACCGACTATCTCAACTATTTTAGCACTCGGTGTTCCTCTTTTGCCAAGAAGCCTCTGCGCAATGATAAGGTCGCCTTCTCTTGCTTTGCTTGTCTCAACGTCATCGATAAAAAGATCTCGAACATACTCGCCGATAACATTCAGGTATGCAGTAGAGTTTTGTACAAGCCCTAAAGTTCCTGCACGATATTTTGAGTTAAACTGATAGACATTCTCTTTTTTTGTAATGTACTCTTTTGCTAAAAAATCGTTTACATATTTGAGTTCATCAGGAGCTATATCTTGCTCACTCAGTCCGTGAGTGAGTCTTATTAGGAGGGATTTCATGCTAAGTGTTATGCGCTCTCTAGAGCTTTGTCAAAATTTTCCATATCCAGATCATATTTGACAATCAGCTCTTTTGCGGCAGCTATGCTTTCATCTGTTAATACACCGTTAAGCGGTACGGCAGTACGCGCTACATGTAAAATTCTAGCAGCTCTTTTAAACTCTTCTTTTGCATCTTCAGGATTTTGACAGTTGCGTATAGTGTTGATGAGTCCAGACTCAAATCTCCAATGTTCAAAAATAGTAGCACTTACTTCAGGCGTATCAACACCGGCCACTTCTCTCTCAGCCGCTTCAACATTTTCAAGATTTAGGAGTGCCTCTTTAAATTTTTGCTGAGTTTTATCCGTAATGATTTGTTGTGCTATTAAAACTTTACCAATCTCGACTAAAAATGCTGCAGGAGATAGGATGCCAAGAAGTTTTGCTTCTTTTTTCAGGCACCAAGAAGTCGTCAGTGCATGTTGCTTTTTTGACATGAGAGAAAATATATCGCTGTCAATCCCATAAGGAGAGAGATCTAGCGTAAAGCTTTTTTTAACGATGCTCGCAAGAGCAAAGCCTCTTACCGTGCCCATTCCAAATAGACCGACTGCTTGATTAATCGTATTTATTTCACGGCTAAAACCATATAGCGGTGAATTTGCGGCTTTTAAAATATCTGCGGTTAAGAGAGGATCTTTTTCTAGTATCTTGACCATATCGTTAAAAGTGCTATCAGGATCTTGATAAACTGCTTCTATCTGCATCGCCGATTCAGGAAGCGGCGGAAGTTGTTTTATTTTTTTAAGCATCTCTTCAGTCATTATAATTCTCTTTTTTCAATATTTAAATTGTCTCAATAATACATAGATGTTCATAAAAGACTACTGAATATTTACAAATTGTTGATATTATTTTCCAACATTTTAAATAAAAAAGGAAAAACATGCAAACAGAAGCAATGCTTATACAACTAGGTTATGTACCCAATGATGCTTTGGTAAAACAACTTCAAAAGATTCAAGCCAACACAGAGGGCTATGAAAAAATACAGAAGCACATTATGGATTTACATGATCATTTAAAAGTAGATGATGCTTATGTTGCGATGTCGAATTCTAATGATTGTTTCAAGATAAAGATAGACTCTCAAAGCCCTGAAATCGCAGAGGAAGCGCATGAGAAGATAAAACATTTTAGTGAAAAATATAAAGTAAAAGTGAATAAACTGGAAAATAAAAATACCTATTACATCATAGGTTTTAATCAATAGGTACGATAAATTGCAAGAACCTATGAGTATTGAAGGATATGACGTTTTAATAGAAGAGTTTAAGTTTTTACTTGAGGTCGAAAAACCCAAAGTTGCGGCAGAAAAATTAGTTGCTGCGGCTATGGGAGACAGAAGCGAAAATGCGGATTATCATGCGGCAAAAGAGAAGCTTCGCCATATTGACAAGAGGCTTTTTTACCTAAATGGAGTGATACAAAAATCCAAAATTATAGATCCTTCTATGCTCTCACATGTAAAGGTGAGTTTTGGCAGCAGTGTAAAAATCGTAGATCTCAAAACCGATGAAGAAGAAGTTTACACGATATGCGGAGTTTTGGAATCAGAGCCTGAAAATGGACTTATCTCAGTACACTCTCCGCTTGCACGAGCATTGCTTGGCAAAGAGGTTGATGACCAGTTTAAAATCCAGCTTCCGAATCAGAAAAAAGAGTATGAGATTTTAGAGATATATTACAAAAATATCTTTTCACTCAAAAAAAATATTCGTACAAAATCTGACTTTTCCTTTCATTAAATTTTTTTACCAACTATTTTTAGATATAATCTCCGCTTAAAAACCAAATTTTTAGGATTTCCAGTGAGCCAACAACTAGAAAATATTGAAAAAGTACTTGCATCACATAAGTTGTCAAATGAAGACTACACGCATATTAAACAGATTTTAGGTCGTGAGCCCAATCTCGTTGAAATCGGAATTTTTTCTGCGATGTGGAGTGAGCACTGCAGCTACAAATCTTCAAAAGTTCACTTAAGCGGATTTCCTACAAAAGCACCATGGGTTATTCAAGGACCGGGAGAAAATGCCGGTGTTATTGATATCGGAGACGGTTATGCTGCCGTATTTAAGATGGAATCACACAATCACCCGAGTTTTATAGAACCGTATCAAGGGGCTGCAACCGGTGTTGGCGGAATTATGCGTGATGTATTTACGATGGGCGCTCGTCCTATTGCAAACTTGAATGCTCTAAGATTTGGAAATGTTTTAAACGATGACAAAATCTCTGCGCATCAAAGATATTTGGTTCGCGGTGTTGTCTCCGGAATAGGCGGTTACGGAAACTGTATGGGAGTTCCTACAATCGGCGGAGAGACAAGTTTTGATGAGTGCTACAATGGAAACATACTTGTAAATGCTTTTACTATAGGTCTTGCAAAATCAGATGAAATCTTCTACGGAAGAGCAGACGGTATAGGCAATCCTGTTATTTATGTCGGTGCAAAAACAGGTCGTGACGGTTTAGGCGGAGCGGTAATGTCTTCTGACAGCTTTACCGAAGAGTCAAAATCTCTTCGTCCGACTGTTCAGGTTGGTGACCCCTTTACTGAAAAACTTCTGCTTGAGGCTTGTTTAGAGCTTTTCAAAACTGACCATGTTATCGGTATTCAAGATATGGGCGCAGCAGGGCTTACATCTTCATCTTTTGAGATGGCAGGACGTAGCGGCAGCGGTATGATAATGCATCTTGACCGTGTTCCTGCACGTGAAGAAGGTATGACTCCGTATGATTTCATGCTCTCAGAATCGCAAGAACGTATGCTTCTTTGTGCGAAAAAAGGTTCTGAAGCGGAAATCATCAAGATATTCCAGAAGTGGGATTTGGATGCCGCTGTTATCGGTGAGGTAACGGCAACGGGCAATATGGAACTTTTCTGGCACGGAGACAAAGTAGCTGACGTTCCTGTTAATCCGGTGAGTGAAGAAGCTCCTGTTTTAAATCGTCCAATGACTCGTCCTGCATACTTAGATAAAATTGCAAATGTAACAATCAACGATTTTGCAAAAGTTTCAAATCAAGATGCATTTAACAAGCTTACAAAATCAATGGAAGTTGTTGACAAAGCTTGGATATACACTCAGTACGACTCAATGGTTCAAACTAATACAATCAAAAAAGGCGGTATGCTTGACGCTTCCGTTATCAGAGTAAAAGAGAACAAAAAAGCTCTTGCGATGTCGGCTGACTGCAATGTTCGCTACTGCTACATAGACCCAAAAGGCGGAGCTGCAGCTGCCGTTATGGAGAGCGGCAGAAATGTTGCTATGAGCGGTGCCAGACCTTTGGCAATAACTGATTGTTTAAATTTCGGCAATCCTGAAAATCCTGAAGTAATGTGGCAGTTTGGCGAGAGCTGTTTAGGTATTAAAGAAGCATGTGCAGCACTTACGACTCCGGTAATCGGCGGAAACGTATCTTTGTATAATGAAACAAACGGCGTGTCTGTTTTTCCTACTCCATCAATCGCAACAGTAGGCGTAAATGATGATGAGAACAAGGTTTTAATGTCAAGTTTTCAAAAAGAGGGAAATACTCTCTACCTTGTGGGCGAGAGTAAAAGCGAATTTGGCGGATCTCTTTACATGAAAGAGATTTGTGGAGTCGTTGCAGGAGTGCTTCCTGAGATTGATTATGAAAAAGAGCTTTTCCTTTGGGACCTTGTTATAGAAGCAAATAAAAGAGGCTATTTAGAGTGTGCAAAAGATGCGAGCAGCGGCGGTGTGGCGATGGCTCTTGCTAAAATGTCGGCAGTAAGCGGACTTGGATGCAGTGTTAGAATGCTGGTTGATGATGAGAGAGATATTTTCTCGGAGAGCATGAGCCGTGCTATCGTAGAAGTCAAAGAAGAACATTGTGCATCTTTTGAGACTATGAGCGGTGGCGGAATGTTTTGTCAAAAAATCGGAATTATCGGCGGTGATAAGATAAAAATCAACAATGTCGAGATGAGTATGGATGAGTTAAAAGATAACTACTTCAATACATTTAAAAGAGTTATAGAGAGAGACTTATAGTCTTCTCTTTGCTCTGATTCTACCACGTTTAACTAAATATCTATTTTCAAATGATATTAAATCAAATTTTAAAATTTTCTAAGTACAATACTCGTTATAAATTTTTTTTATAAAATCTTAAATTGTATATCATTAAGGCACCTAAATAGTTATGAGCAAAACTACATACACGAAAATAACGGCAAAAATAATACTGATAACACTTTTTTTCACTTTAACGGGTGCTTTCATGTATGGAGAGTATATGAAAAAAAATGCAATTTCAACCCTCTCACATGAAGATGCTAAAAAAACAAGTATGTTGGTTTTTGAAAGTTTATACTCTGCCATGCAAAAAGGGTGGACAAAAGATGATTTAAGAGAGATTATCAGCAGACTAAATCGTGTTGATCCGTCTATGAAAGTTGACGTTTACAGAAGCAAGGCTGTATCTGAAATTTTCGGCGTAATAGAAAAAGATGAATTGGCAATCAGCAAAAATCAGGACATACAAAAAGCTTTAAAAGGGGAGGCGGTATTAAATATATCAGGCTCAAGTTTTATAAAGTATTACTATCCGGTAATTGCCAAACAAGATTGTCTTAAATGCCATGTAAACGTAAAAGAAGATGAAGTTTTGGGCATTATAGACGTATCGTATCCTGTAAATAATTTAAAAGTTTCATTAGATGAGATGATAAATTTTTTCATAATATTTATTGTGATATTTTCGTTTATTATCTTTTTAGCTATTTTTGTAGAATTTAATCAGTATATTCTCAAACCTATTAAAAATTTTTCAACAGCAATCCAAAGCATAACCAAGTCGCAAGATATGACAAAAAGGGTAGAAGTAAACGACAATATAGAAGAGATAGACTCTATAAAAGATGTTTTCAATGTGATGCTGGACTCTATCGAATATCAATTTTACTATGACACTCTGACAGGGCTTCAAAACAGAAGAAAGCTGACAGAAAAGCTAGAAGAGAAGAAAAGCTCATTTTTAATTATTATAAATATTGATTCTTTTCAAGAGATAAACGACTTGTATGGAAATGAAGCGGGAGATTCTATATTAAAAGATTTTGCCATCTTTTTGAGAGAGAATATATTTGGTGCCAATTCTCTCTACAGGCTTCATTCAGATGAGTTCTCTTACCTGTGCGACAAGATAACGGATATAGAAGAGTTTAAAAAATTCGCTTCGGTATTGAGTGAAAAGATTTCACAAAAACTTTTTAAAATCGATGGAAACAGTGAAGTAAGCCTAAGCGCAACAATGGGCATAGCTTACGGATATGAGACGCTTTTGGAAAATGCGGATATTGCGCTGAAGATAGCAAAGAAAAATAAAAAAGACTTTTTGGTGTACGATGAAACTATGTACATGTCAAAAGAGTATGAGAAAAACTTTGAGTGGACAAAACGTTTAAAAAGAGCGATAGAAGAGGATAAGATAGTTCCACTGTTTCAGCCTGTTGTAGATAATAAAACTCAAAAGATAGTGAAATATGAAGCCTTGATGAGAATAATGGATAATAACGGAGCATATATAACGCCAATACACTTTTTGGAACTTGCTAAAAAGAATAAACTCTACCATCAGCTTACGAAAATTATGATTGAAAAAACATTTAAAAAATTTGAAAATTTACCGTACTCCGTCTCAATAAATATTTCAGTTGAAGATATTTTAAACAAAGAAATAAACAGATTTATTTTAGATAAGCTAAAAAATACGGGCATGGGAGAAAAAATAGTATTTGAAATAATAGAATCTGAAGGTATAGAAAACTTTGAGCAGGTTTTAGAGTTCATAAACAAAATCAAAATTTATGGAGCTAAAATCTCTATAGACGATTTTGGAACAGGATACTCCAACTTTGACTATTTGATGAAGCTCAAAGTTGACTATATAAAAATAGACGGCTCAATGATAAGAGGTATAGATACGGATAAAAACTCTCAAATGGTGACTAAAACCATCGTAAATTTTGCTAAAAATATGGGAATAAAAACCGTTGCAGAGTTTGTACATTCTAAAAATGTTTTTATGAAAGTTCAAGAGCTTGATGTTGATTTTTCACAAGGTTATTACTTCGGAGAGCCGACGGATAATATTGTTTAAAGCTCTTCCATCCTAAAAACCTCATAAGCAACTTCTTCGTAAGGATGCACTTCTTTTAGTACGCTGATTGCTTTTTTTATAAGAGTTTCTTTGCAAATCATCTCGATTTTGTACTCTTGTACATGCTCTACTTTGTCGAGTTCGCCTATGTATGGATGTGCGCCGTTTATTGGTTTAAACTGCCCCACTCCAAGAGTCTCAAAACAGCAACACTCATAGTTTTCATACCTTCCTGCGCCCACTTTAAAGAGAGCCTCTTTTACTCGCTCTTTATCCTCATAAGGAACAAAAAAATTTAGTTTATACAATGAACTACCTCTTGTTTGCATTTTTTTAAGTTTACCATCTTCTAATCTCAAATGAGATAAAATTCGCCAATTTATTTTTTTAGGAAATTTTAATGAAAAGAGCATTGGTAAGCGTAAGTGATAAAAACGGTGTAGTTGATTTTTGTAAATCTTTAGTGAAAAACGGTTTTGAAATCATCTCTACGGGCGGAACTTATAAGATATTGGTAGAAAATGGCATAAAAGCTATCGAGATAGATGAGGTTACAAAATTTCCCGAGTGCTTTGAGGGTCGTGTTAAAACTCTAAATCCATACGTGCATGGCGGAATTTTACATCGTCGTGACAAGCAGTCGCACTTAGATCAGGCAAAAGAGCTGGGAGTTGAAGCGATAGATCTAGTTTGCGTAAACCTCTATCCGTTTAAAGCGACAATCGAGAAAACAGATGATTTTGAAGAAATTATAGAAAATATCGATATAGGTGGACCTGCAATGGTTCGTTCGGCTTCTAAAAACTTTGACAGTGTTATGATTGTAACCGATGTAAATGATTATGCAAAAGTTATAGATGCGTTAGAAAATGAGAAAAATACGCTTGAATTTCGCCGTAATCTTATGATAAAAGCGTTCGAGCATACAGCGGCATACGACTCAATGATTGCAAACTACATGAACAAGCGTTTTAACGGCGGTTTCGGAGAGAAGCAGTTTATAGTCGGAGAAAAGGTTATGAACACTCGTTACGGTGAAAATCCTCACCAAAAAGGCGCACTTTATGAGTTTGACAAACACTACTCAAATAACTTTAAAACACTAAAAGGCGAAGCAAGTTTTAACAACCTAAACGACTTAAGCGGTGCGGTTAAAATTGCTTCTGCATTTGGAAGCGATAATGCGGTTTGTATAACTAAGCATGGGAATCCGTGTGGTTTTGCTATAAAAGATACACTTTTAGAGGCTTATGTTGAAGCTCTAAAATGCGACCCGGTTTCAGCGTTTGGCGGTGTTGTTGCGGTTAACGGCGTTGTAACAAAAGAGCTTGCACTTAAGATGAACGAGATATTTTTGGAAGTCATAATTGCAGGGCGCATAACGGAAGAGGCTAAAGAGGTGTTTGCTTCTAAAAAACGCATCAAACTCTTTGAAATGGGTCATGACAAGTTAGTTCTTGCAAATGACGAGAAAGATTTTAAACATATTGACGGCGGTTTTGTATATCAGGATGCCGACAAAGTAAATGACGATGAAGTTAAAAACGCAAAACTTATGACAAAAAAAGCTGCTACTGAGCAAGAGAAAAAAGATATGGAGATAGCATACAAAGTAGCATCTCTTACAAAATCAAATTGTGTTGTTTATGTGAAAAACTCTGCTATGGTAGCAGTCGGAATGGGAATGACAAGCCGAGTTGATGCAAGCCAGTGTGCGCTTAAAAAGGCAAAAGAGATGGGGCTTGATGTTACGGGTGCCGCACTTGCAAGCGAGGCATTTTTCCCATTCCGTGACTCCATTGACGCGGCAGCTGCTGCTGGTGTAAAAAGCGTAATTGAACCTGGCGGAAGCATCAGGGATGACGAGATTATAGAGGCTGCCAACGAGTTTGGCATGAGCCTTTACTTCTCAGAAGTTAGACACTTTTTACATTAAAAATTTTTCTACATGTCAAGCGTTTTGCTTGGCATTGCTTGGGAGAAAAGCTTTAAGTGAAAAAGGTTTATAAATTGTATAATTCAAGTGATAAAGAGATAAAAATCCTATAAGGAGAGTAGCAATGCAAACGATACATTTGGAAGTAAAAGATGATTATGTCAAAAATATCATAGCGCTTTTAAACAGTGTAAGAGATGTTATGATTGATAAAATAGAGATAGACGGCGATGCAAATCTCAAAGACGACCCTTATTTTTATGAGAGAAGAGAAGAGTTGCATAAGTTGCGGGATGATGTGAGAAGCGGAAATATGCAGATGTATGATTTTAATGAATCAATGGATGAGCTTATTTCAGAGCTTCAAAAGTGATTATTATTGAAACAAGTCGCTATAAAAGAGAGTTAAGAGATATTGCATTTTTTATCAAAAAAGATAAATTGAGCGCTTCAATAAAATTTGTTCAAGAGTTAAAAGAGTGTATAAACAATCTTGTGAATTTCCCACAAAAATATAGAAAATCAAAATATTTTGAAGATGAAAACATCAGAGATATGATTTTTAGCGGCTACACCGTCATCTATGAAATTTTTGAAGATAGGATTGAAATCTTGACTGTTTTCAATCAAAACTTGCCTCTTAAATAGTATCTCTTGAAAAATTAGTGGGAGCATGATTGTTTCGTATTAAAATGCATCTTGCTGGAGTTAAATAATTAAACTGCTAAAGTAAAAACTGCCATTATGAAAACACCTCTTTGTCATCACTTGTTGTTTTTATATCTTTGAAAAATTCAGTTATATCAACATTTAATGCAACTGCTATTTTGTAAATATGTTCTAAATTAAAATGATGATTATCTTTTAAATTTTCACATTTACTATAAAATGAAGTTGATTTTAGACCCATCTCCAAAACCAAATCTAGTTGAGGCTTATTTTTTTCTTTTCGTAATCTTTGAACATTACCAGAGATTGTTTTGTAAAATTTAGATAACTCTTCATTACTCACTACTGATAAATTTTTCATTTTTAACATCACTTTAAAACTATTTACTTATACTTAAAGTTTATCTATATACAATGCTATATGGCAATGTTGTATATAATATTGTTATATATAGTAAATAGGGAGTTAAAGTGAAAAAAACAATATTATTGTTGTTTGGGTTAGTTATTTTTGGCAATGCTCAAGAGCAAACACAAGATAAGAAAGATAGATTATTAATAGCTGTAATGGCATTAGGAGCTAGTTGCGGTAAAGTAGATTCTTATGCGGAAATTCCAGGCTATGGTGGAAGTAGAGGTAGTATTTCAATTTATTGTTCAAATGGAATGAACTATTCACTTTCAAAAGGTGCTTATGGTTATGAATTGAAAGTGAGGTAAAATAAATGAAAAAAATCTATATAGTTATGTTTGTAATATTTATTCATATTAATGTTTATGCTCAATGGATTGCTATAAATACCACGGATGATTTTACGGATAAAAAGATTGCTTATATTGCCTATGAAAATAATAATGCTATAGTTTTAATTGATAAAAAAAATGGAATGAAATGGGTTACTATTAATAAAAAAGGGGTAGATGCAATAGATCCTGCAACAAGTATTGAACTTAGAATTGATAAAAATGAATTATATGAAAATAATATAGGTTTATTATATAAGACATACAAAGAAAATAGTAGATATGAAAAAAAAGATATAAATATACTTGAGAAAGGCTTATTTATAGACCAAAAGACAATTGCATTTAAATTACTGTCAGTATATTATATTGATACTGAAGAAGAAAAATTTCTTTGTGATCTTGCTAAAGGAAACTTTTTATTGCTTCGATATAGTTTAAAAAATGGTTATAAAGAAAGTTTAAAGATACCACTAGATGGTATAGCAAAAAAAATTGAAACAGTATTTGGTAATAATATTCTTTCAAGGTGTAAACAATGAAAAAAGCTATTTTAGTTATTCTTATGATTGTAAGCACTTTATTTGCAGAAACAGCAAACTTGAAACAAGGTGCATTTGGTTGTAAAAATTATGATGATATAAAAGGTTTTTGGAGAGCATATAAATCAGGTGAAACAGAGACTTATAAATTTATGTTTCAAAATGGTTGTGCTTTTTTATCAACTGGTAGTTGGAAAATAGTAGAAGTAGGATATATAACCAACAAAGTATGTAGTAATGATGGTTATTGTTACTGGGTAGAAAAAGAATTTTTTAAATAAGAAAAATTTTTATATCAATAAAGACTAAAAAGGAAGATGTCATGGATAAATCATTTCAATATGTAGATAGCAAACGAATAGAAGATAAAAATATAAATGAGCTTATAGGTATCTGCAAAGGCGTTTTGTCTGACAATAAAATTAATGAAGATGAAAAGAAATTTTTATTAGATTGGATTAAAAAACATAACTTGGCAAATCATACACTAGTAAAAGATTTGTATTTAGCACTAAACGACAAAGATAAAAACTTAGATGATTTAAAAAATACCTTAATAACATTTACCGGAGGTGTAACTCCATCAAATGAAATCAAAAGTATGTCCACAAGTTTACCGATTGAAAAAGATTTATCAACAATCGAATTTAAGAATAAAATATTCTGTTTAACTGGTAAATTTGGCAGTGCAATAGGGAATAGAAAAGTTATTGAAGATATCATAGTAGATAAAGGCGGAATTTGTAAGGATACTGTTACTCATGATTTAAATTATTTAGTAATAGGTGAATTTGCTAGTGATGATTGGATACATTCAACTTCAGGAAGAAAAATTGAAAAAGCTATGAATTATAGAGCTAACAGTTCTAATCTTAAAATAATTTCTGAAGAGCAATTGTTAAAGTATTTATAAAAGGAAACAAATAATGAGAGTTTTTATAAAAATAATACAAGATATAATAAAATTAATAATTAGTATTCTTAAATTATTTTCTACTAAAAATTAAGCAATAATTATATTAACAATAAAAGCTTTGCAGATGTTCTTATTGAAAAAAATTTAACTGTGAGATATTATGGATACAAAAATTAAAGATTTGTGTAAATAACTTAAAGAGGAAGAAAAAGTGCCTAATTGTCAAAAATGTAATTACAACTTTCCGCCAAAAGAGTTGAGAGATGGTTATTGTAGAGATTGTGTAGATCCTGAAATTCTTATAGAAGAAGAAAAGATTGAAGTTAAAAAACACGAAGAGTATCAAATAAAAATAAAAGATCAGGAAGCAAAAGAGAAGGCAAGAGAGAAAGCAAGAGAACAAGATATAAGAGATAGAAGAAATTCTATGTTTGTTACAACAGAAACACATATTGATATACCTATAGAGAAAAGGATTGGTGTTGTGTCTGCTCAATGTGTATATGGTTTAAATATTATGAAAGATATATTTGGCTTTATAAGAGATATTGTAGGTGGAAGGATTGATTCAATTGAATCAGGTCTAGATAAAGCGAATGCAATAGTTATTAAAGAGCTAAAAGAAAAAGCAATTTCAAGTGGAGGGGATGCAATAATTGCTGTTAAAATAGAACATACTTACAATAATGCTAGTAATGGTTCAATATTATCAGTATTTGCAACTGGTACAGTTGTGAAGTTTATATCAAAGCACTAAAATTTTATCTACATGTCAAGCGTTCTGCTTGGCATCGCCTCTTGCTATTTATCTTTTTATTAACTCATCTCAACTATAATTTTTAAAAATTCTAAGAGGAATAAAAATGTTCAAAAGAGTAGGACTTTTTTTACTTACAAATATAGCCGTTATGGTGGTTATCGGTGTTATTGTCAATATTTTCGGATTAAACAGATTTTTGCATGCCAACGGTTTGGATTTGGGTACGCTGTTTGTTTATTCTCTTGTGATCGGTTTTACCGGTTCTATCATTTCGCTTTTGATGTCAAAGCAGATGGCAAAGATGGCGGTTGGGGCTAGAGTTATAACAAACCCTGCAAATCAAGAAGAGTTTTGGTTGGTTGATACAGTAGCCAGACTTTCTCAAAAAGCCGGTATAAAGATGCCCGAAGTTGCTATATTTGAAGATATGAGTCCAAATGCTTTTGCGACAGGGGCATTCAAAAATGATGCGCTTGTGGCAGTTAGCAGAGGACTACTAATAAGTATGAGTCAAAAAGAAGTGGAAGCGGTACTCGGACATGAGATAGGGCATGTCGCAAACGGAGATATGGTAACGCTAACTCTTTTACAAGGCATGGTTAACACTTTTGTCATCTTTTTTGCCCGTATTATCGGCTACGTAGTTGACAGGGTTATACTCAAAAACAGAAGCGACAGAGTAGGAATTGGCTACATGGTTGCAAGCGTTTTCGCCGAGATAGTTTTGGGTGTTTTGGCAATGATGATTGTTATGGCATTTTCAAGATATAGAGAGTATAGAGCCGATGAAGCCGGAGCGTTTCTATCCGGCAGAGAGAACATGATAGCGGCACTGCAAGCACTTGCAAAATCTAAAGATGAGCCGCATTTGCCTGAGGCTATTAAGGCTTTTGGCATAAACGGAAAAGGTTTTGCAGCGCTCTTTAGCACGCATCCGACGTTAGAAGATAGAATAGAAAAACTAAGAAAAACAGCCCAAAGTTGATTGACATCCACTCAACCCTTGTGATATAATCACGCTTAATGATTAAATAATATATATTTTAGGAAAAAAAATGAGTAAATCTTTATATGAAACACTTGAAATCAACGACAGTGCAAGTGAAGCAGAAATAAAAAAAGCGTATAGAAAGTTAGCAAGAAAATATCATCCGGATGTAAATAAAGACAAGGGTGCGGAAGATAAATTTAAAGAGATAAACTCTGCTTATGAGATTTTGAGTGATAAGCAGAAAAAAGCACAATATGATGCACATGGCGATAACATGTTCGGTGGGCAAAATTTCCATGACTTCTCACGTTCACATGGCGGAAGCGGCGATTTGGATGAGATTTTAAGAAGCATGTTCTCTGGTGGAGGCTTTGGCGGATCATCTTTTGGCGGCGGCGGATTTGGAGGCTTTGGCGGTGGATTTGGCGGACAGCAACAGCCAAATCTTGATATAGAAACAAGTGTTACCATCCCTTTTAGCGTCTCTATCTTAGGCGGTTCACACTCAGTGGCGGTTAACGGTGAGAGATTTGACATCAAAATCCCTGCAGGCGTAAACAGCGGTGAAAAGATGCGTGTAAAAGGTAAAGGACATGCTCAAGGCGGAAGAGCGGGAGATCTTTTTTTAAAGATAAACGTAGCTTCAAATCCTGAATATATCAGAGAAGATGACGATTTGGTTAAAAAGTTTGATGTGCCGCTTTATGCAGCCCTATTTGGTGAAAAGGTAACCATACAGACGCTTGAAAAAGAGATTAAACTAAAAATTCCGCAAAACACTAAAAACGGACAGAGATTCCGTGTAAAAGAGATGGGTGCGATGAACCGCAAGACAAAAGAGCGTGGAAATCTCTACCTAGAAGCTAATATAGTTTTACCTAAAGTTGAAGATTTGGATGAAAAATTAGTTGCGATGATGCAAGAAAAATTACCAAAAGAGTAGGGGGGGGGAGATTATGATACATCAGTATGACGAGCCAGTTTATTTAATCAGTATTGTTGCAAAAGTTTTGGATATTCATCCGCAGACTCTTAGACAGTATGAGAGAGAAAATCTTCTCACTCCATCAAGATCTAACGGCAAAATAAGACTCTACTCTCAAAGAGATATAGACAGAATCAAACTCATTTTAAGACTGACTCGTGAGCTTGGCGTAAATCTGGCGGGAGTAGATATTATTTTAAGACTCAAAGAGAATGTAGACAGCATGGAGCAAGACATCTTGGCACTTAGACAAGAAGTTTTAAAAGCAAAAAATTCTCAAACAGTATCACATGACAAAGCTTTAGTTGCTAAAAAAAGCATTTATGAGATGATAATATTTGAGAAATAGGTGTTACTCTTTTAATCTCTTTATATCCGCACCTACATTTTGCAGTTTTTGCTCTAGTGAATCGTAACCGCGGTCTAAGTGATAGATGCGGTGAACATCTGTTATCCCGTCTGCGACAAGAGCGGCAAGAACAAGAGCGCTAGATGCTCTTAAATCCGTAGCCATAACATCAGTTCCGCTTAGTTTTGTTCCGCCGTTAATTGTTGCAACATGTCCGTTTAGCGAGATATTTGCGCCCATTCTTTGAAGCTCGCTAACATGCATAAATCTATTTTCAAAAAGCCTCTCTTCGATAATCGAAGTACCCTCTGCCTGAGTTGCAAGTGCTAAAAATTGAGCTTGCATATCTGTAGGAAATGCAGGATACTCCTGTGTAACTATCTTCACTGGCTTGATAACTTCAGATGGATGGATTGTGATAGTGTTGTCTGTTATCGTAAATTTGCTTCCCATCTCTTGGAGTTTTGAGATAACTGCACCAAGATGTCCCGCATTAACATCTGTTAATGTAAGCTCAGATCTTGTTATGGCAGCCGCACAGAGGTAAGTTCCAGCTTCAATGCGATCAGGTATGATGCTAAAAGGTTCGATGTGTAAAAGTCTTCCGTTTGTTCCGTGTATTTTTAAAATTGCCGTTGCAATGCCCTCTATTTTAACGCCGCTTGCATTTAAAATTTCGCACAGTTGAACAACTTCAGGTTCGCGTGCCGCATTTGTTATAGTTGTTACTCCATCGGCTAAAGCTGCCGCCATAACGATATTTGCAGTTCCCGTAACGGTTATCTTGTCAAAAATAATATCACACCCCTTTAGACCATTTGGTGCGAGAGCATGGATATAACCTGCTTCAATGTTTATAACGGCTCCCATCTGTTCAAGCGCTTTTAGATGCAAGTCTACGGGGCGTTGACCTATGGCACATCCACCCGGAAGCGATACTTCACAGTGACCAAAACGTGCTAAAATAGGACCTAAAACAAGTATGGAAGCACGCATGGTTCTTACGATGTCGTATGTAGCTTTTGTTTGAGTTAGAGAAGAAGTGTCGATGGTTGTTACATTGTTATTTTCTGCCCATGTAGAGAAGCATTTCGCACCTAAGTTTGATAATAGTTTTAAAAGAGTTTTTATATCTGCGACATTAGGTAAATTTCTTATCTCAACGCTGTTTTGAGCAAGTATAGCCATCGCTATGAGCGGCAGAGAAGCATTTTTCGCACCTGAAATTTTTATCTCTCCATGAAGAGGAGAAGTTTTTTTTATTTGTAAGTAGTCCATATTTATCTTTTTTTTAAAGTGCGAAATTATATCTAAAATAGTTTTGCTTTTTGGTATAATCTCTTAAGTAAACAAAGGAAAAACGATGAGTTCAGCCTTAGATAGATTGAAAAATTTAACAAATAAAATATCTAGTTATGAGCGTGCCAGAAAAGAGAATTTAGTCGTATTACAAAATCTCTATAATGAACTTGGTATAAATCAAAAAGTCGAGGAGTTTAGTGAACTTTTTAACTTTAAAGCTATCAACCTCTCGGGAGCATCTCTGCAAAATGATAGTTTAGGCGAGATAAAAAAAGGCAAATACCTGCAAATTCTTGCTATCGGCTATGACAGAGATGCGGTTGTAAAGAGTAAAAATATTTCCTTGGGTTATTTCGGCAAAGCTGAAAATGTAGATGTCGTTCTAAAAGATAAAATCGTAGAATTTATCATCCGTTTTAGGTTTGAGAAGAGTTTTATGACGCTTGAGCACTATTACGACATGATAGAACCTTTTAAAGAAAATGAGTAGATTTTGATCTTTCATTTGAGAGCTATTTGAGATGTTAATATTTTTAGATTTGGAGACAACCGGTTTAGAGAGTAGCGATAAAATCTGTTCCATAGGAATAGTCGCAGTAGGTAAAGATGGGATTTTTTCAAAGTATGAGCTTGTCAATGAGGGAAAGAAGATCTCCTCAAAAGCTTCAAGCATTAACAACATCACAAACGAGATGATAAAAGGCAAGAGTGCTTTAAAAGAGAGCGAAGCGTGGAAGTTTTTAGAAAACAACAACAATGAAGATATAACATTGATAGCGCATAATATCAATTTTGATCTCAAAATGTTTCTTGCATGTGGGTTTGTTTGGCAGGGAAAAATTATAGATACGCTTCGAGTTACGAAACATCTTATACCGGAGTGTGAATACTTTTCTCTTCAATTTTTGAGATATGAGTTAAAACTATACAAACAAGAGAGCGAGATTACGCCGCATAACGCACTTAGTGATGCATTTTTAGTAAAGCTTTTATATGAGTATCTTTTAGATATTGCCACACATGAAAAACTTATTGAACTTACTCATAAAAAAGTAGTTATCGAGAAGTTTAATTTTGGCAAATACAGCGGTCGTTATATCGAAGAGATAAGTATGTGTGACAGAGGATATTTGGAGTGGATTTTGGCAAATATCACGGATTTGGATGAAGATCTAAAATACAGCATCAAAAAGCATCTGCCTTTTTGATGTGTTATACTTCTTGATTAAAAATTTATATGAGGACTGTTTTTGAGAGTAGCCGTTGAATGTAAGTCGCCGCTTATGCAAAAATCATTGGAACTTTTTTTGGGTAAATACCTTAGTTCCGTAAAAAATTGTGACATTCTTATACGAGACGTAAAGTGTATGAACGATAAGAGATGTTTTTATGTTTCAAGTTCTAAGAATTCGGATTTGGTAAAACCTTTTTCAAAATCACAGCTTATGCTCTCCCTTGAGAATAGATACAAAAGTATGTATAAAGCTCATCAAAAAGAAGAATTTTTAGTAGAGAGAAATGAGTTTGATTTTGATATTTTAGAGAAGCGGATAGAGTCTTTGACAAAAGAGTATCAAGCAAATATTTTAAGAGCGGTGCGGGCATTTTATGAAAAGTAGTTCAATAACAAAAAAAATAGTATCTGGGAAATTTAAAAACAAAGTTTTAAAACTTCCATCAAAATCGACGACGAGAAGCTCAAAAGCTATCGTTTTAGAATCATTTTTCAATACGATTCAGTTTGAGATAATCGACGCAACATTTGTAGAACTGTTTTCAGGAAGCGGCTCTATCGGGCTTGAAGCACTTAGCCGCGGCGCAAAAGAGATAATTTTTATGGAGCGTGATCATGAGGCTCTTAAAGTTTTAAAAGAAAACATTGCTCAGACCGATCCTGCATCATGTGAAGTTTATAGCGGTGATACGTTTGTAAATATTCAAAATGTTATAAAAACATTGCAAAGAAGAAAAGCCAAAGCATATTTTTATATAGATCCTCCTTTTAGCACAAGAGAAGGTATGGAAGACATCTACGATAAAACTATTGCAATGATAGCTTCTCTGCCAAAAGAGAGTGTAAAACTTATAATCATAGAGCACATGAGCCCGCTGGAGATTCCTAAAGTTATAGGCTCATTCGGCATAAAAAAATCTAAGAAATTCGGAAACACCACACTAACATACCTAGAGAGTGAGTAAAGTGGAATAGTGTTTGCTTCATATCGCTATATTGAAGGATGAGCGATGAGAAAAGTTATTCTATTTTTACTTACAATTACGACTATCTATGCCGCTAAGATAAGCGAAGTAGCTAATATTGTCGGCGTGAGAGACAATCATCTTATCGGCTACTCGCTTGTTGTAGGTCTTCAAAAAACCGGGGACGGTACGACTTCAAAGTTTACTCTTCAATCAATTGCCAATATGTTAAAAGCTATGAACATTGATATGAACTCCGTTGATATAAAATCAAAGAATGTAGCTGCCGTTGTTGTTACTGCTGAACTTGCTCCGTTTGCAAAACAGGGCGATAAGATGAATATTACGGTTTCATCCATAGGCGATGCTAAGTCGCTAGAAGGCGGAACACTTCTTATGACGCCTCTTAAAGGGGTTGACGGGAAGATTTACGCACTGGCTCAAGGAGCAATTACCATTGGTGGTAAAAACCTCAAAGGAGCAGGCGGAGAGTCTCATGCGACAGCCGGTCTTATCTATAACGGCGGTGTCGTAGAGAGAGAAATCGATATCGATATTTATAACCAAGAGTTTATTACGCTTTCTCTAAAAGATGCAAATTTTAAAAATAGCGTATCTATCCAAAAAACTCTCAATGAATTTTATAGCACGCAAGTTGCAGTAGCCATGGACTCTAGAACTGTTAAGTTAAAAAAACCGCAAAATAAAAGTATGGTGGAATTTTTAGCGGAAGTTCAAGATATGAACATGGACTATGCCGTTGAGGATAAAATTATTATAAACGAGAGAACGGGAACTATCATTTCCGGTGTCGGCATTGAGATAAAACCTATCGTTATGACACATGGCGATATTACGATTAAAATTAGTGAACAAGCAGATGTTAGTAAACCTGTCGGTTCAATGGTTGTAGATGAAAACATGGTAATCGGTGTAAATGAGAATGAACTCTACACAAAAGCAGGAACAACGACTGTCGCAAATCTGGTTCGCTCTTTGCAAAAACTCGGAGCGACTCCAAAAGATATTATCTCAATCTTAGAAGCCATGAAGAGTGCCGGAAGCATCTCTGCTGAATTGAAGTTGATCTGATGTACGGCGCAAATTCTGTAAATATGCAAGCTCAGTTTATGTCTCAGCAGCATGAGATTCCTAAAATCGATACGAAAGTCGATAACGCAAAACTTAGGGAACAGACGGATGCGTTTGAATCGGTTATCCTTAAGATGCTGATGGATAATGCTATGCAGGATGAAAAAAATATTTTTTCAAGTGCTAATGACCCGGGGGATAAAATATACAAATCAATGTACAGAGAAGAACTTGCAAAAGTGAGTGCCGGAGGGTTTGGTTTTTCTCAGATGCTTTATGATTTCTTGAGTCAAAAAAGCTAATATTTTTCATCTTTATGACGATATACATAACATAGAATTATTCTCATAAGAGATAGAAAAAGGATAGATTATGGTTTCACAACTAAACAGTGCAGGTATTCGAAGTGCATATGCCGGTAATTTTGGAGAAAGCAGAGAAGTCTCTCAAAAGAGTTCTCTTAGCATCTCTAAACAGGGTGATACAAGTAGAGTTGAGCAGATTAAAGGTTCTCTTGAATCTGGTGAATATAAAGTAAATTTGCAAGCTCTTTCAGAAAAGATTGCTGAAGAGCTGATATAGTTTTTAAAACAAAAAGTGAGGGTTAAATTATGCTGTCTTATCATTTGCAAGGTGCGCTCGGCGACCTAAGAGATTTAGTAAAAATTACAGAGTCGGATGTAGAAGATATAAAAGTGGCAAATCATAATCCTCAGTTTGAGAGATTGAAGATTAAAGAGGAAAAGTTAAAAAGCTTTGAATCTAAAAAAGCAATGATAGACCATGAAATTTCATCACTTGTCAGTTCAAACCCGGGTGTAGAGTTGCCAAAACTCTTAAATGAAGAACAACATACTTACTTAAGTGAACTCAAAGTAGAGCTCTCGAATTTGCGTGAAGTAAATAGACGCTATGCAAGAATGGTATTAGCCGTGAGCAATCTGTACAATACATTTTTAGAAAGACTTGTTCCTACGGAGATGCAAGGCTATAATAAAGTTGCTTCAAAAGAGTCTTCTATCTTGCAAGTGAGAGTGTGAGATGAGCTCTATTTTTAATACGCTTAGCATCGGCTACAGCGGTCTTAATGCTGCACAAATAGGGGTAGATACTACCAGTCATAATATTACAAATGCAGAGAGTGACGGGTATACGAGACAAAGAGTCGTAACTGCGGCATCTACTCCTGTTTTAACGTCTCCCGGGAGTGTGGGCAACGGCACTACAATCATGGATATTGAGAGAATATTTGACAGTTTTGTGTATGAAAGATATACGGGATTGGCTTCTGATAAAGAGTTCTCTGATTTTACAAAATCTACACTCGAAGAGTTATCGACCTACTTTCCGGAGATAGCTAATGTCGGGATAAAGTCAGATCTTCAAGAGTATTACAACATGTGGCAATCTTTTGCAGATAACCCTGATAATGATGCGATTAAGATAGCCCTAGCTAAACAGGCGGAGACACTATCTAGCAGTATCTCTAATGTGCAAAACAAGGTATTGGCACTTCAATCTAGCATAAACGAACAGTTGAGTTCAAGCATAGATGAGGTGAATTTACTAGCTAAAGAGTTGGCGCAGGTAAATATCTCTATAGACACTTCAGAAGCCGGCGATGCATATACGGCGAATGATTTAAGAGATAAAAGAAACTCTATAGAGTTGCGTTTGGCAAAGCTTATCGGTGCAGATTCAATCACGGGGCAGATACAGTCAAATACTTCCGCGTATAACTCAGTAAATGAGAGTTCAGGTAGCTATACTCTGAATATAAATGGATTTAATATAGTTGACGGCGGAACTTATCACCCTATTCATATTGCAAGAAATGATAGTCAAAGTGCTTTTTTTGAACTCTCTTATGAGAGACAAGATGGTACGCTAATCCCTATGGAAGAGTCTATAACAGGCGGTAGAATAGGTGCTATTTTAAATCTAAGAGGTAATGTCACAACCGATGCATCCGGTACTACTAGCACCGGAGTTTTGCAAAAAGTTGCAGATCAGATGGATGCTTTTGCAGCGGGGCTTATAGAGACTACAAATAATCTTTATGCTTCTAGCAGTACAACAAAAATGGAGTCAAACAATATAGATATAAATGAAGATGTTCCTATTCTAAACACCTCATTAAATATTAAAAGCGGCTCATTTGACATGGTGATTTACGATGTTGACGGGAATGTTAGTGCGAGAAGAACAGTTAATATTGATTACGCTACGACAATGTCTGGAATTGCAGGTTCTAATTCGATTCAAGCTCAGATAGAAGCTCAGGGTGATGATAACAGCGATGGAAATGCAAATAACGATGTTGATGACTATATAAACTATCACTGGGCTACTTATACTGACGGAAATAACGGCATAGAATTTTCTATAGATCCTTCTTCTGCGGCAAAAGGGTTTACTTTTGCTATAGAAGACAACCTGCGAAACAGCAGTTTTGATTCAGGTTCAAATTTTGCCGGCGCTCTTGGTTTAAATAAATTTTTTGACGGTGATAGTGCAAAAAATATAAACTTAAACTATGAGCTAAGAGGAAACCCTACAGCAATAAGAGGCGGAAAATCTTCTGCTTCAGGAGATAACACTCTTGCCTTAAATATGGTTCAGCAACAGTTCGAAGTTTATAATTTTTCTGTCGGAAGAGAGACTTATAACTCTACGATATACGGTATGTTTGATGTTGTTGCAACGCATGTCGGTGTAACAACGAATGAGGCGATTTTGAAAAACCAGTCGGTATCGGCACAGTTTAATGCAACTGAACTGGAGTACTCTTCAGTTTCTAAAGTAAGTATAGATGAAGAGCTGACAAATCTTATAAAATACCAGACATCTTATGGTGCCGCTTCAAAAATAATTACGACGGTTGATGAGATGATGCAGACGCTTCTTGGGCTTAAACAGTAATCCTTAATGCCAAGATTTAGTGTTTTCATACTTGTTTTTATTTTCTTTTTTTCCTTTTTTGGTTCTCTTTTTTACTCGCTAGATCCATATAGCTTAGACGGCACTGCTATTTTAATTCCGCCTTCAATGGAACATTTGCTGGGTACGGACAGACTAGGCAGAGATATCCTTGCAAGGCTTATCGAGGGTGGAAAAATCTCTCTTGTCATAGGTGTCGGAAGTGCTTTTATCGCGTCTGTTATCGGCTTGGTTCTGGGATCACTGGCAGGATATTTTCGAGGAGGGATTGATAAAGGTTTTGTTATCTTGGTAGACCTCTTTTTAACATTTCCCACATTTTTTCTGCTTCTTGCACTTGTAAGCTATGTAAACGCTTCCGCGTGGATTTTGATTGTAATCATTTCTGTAACCGGCTGGATGACGACGGCTAGACTTATCCGTTCAGAGAGTTTTCAAATAACCTCTCAGCCATATATAAAAATACTAAATATCGCAAAAGTAAGCAAACTAAAAATACTTTTCAAATATTATGCTCCAATCTTAGCACCCATCTACTTTGTCAGTTTTACTTTTGGAGTGGGCGGAGCTATCCTCGCAGAGTCGGGACTTAGTTTCTTGGGACTCGGGATTGTAGCACCTCAAATGAGCTGGGGGACGATACTAAGTAGCGGCAAAGATGTTATAGAGATTGCTTGGTGGGTAAGTTTTTTTCCGGGTCTGATGATATTTTTGGTTACATTTTCACTTATAAATATCTCAAATTATCTTCAACAGTTAACAAATCAAAAAGAGATACGAAATTAGCACTCTTTTACCAAAAATAAGATAATTCTGATAAAATAAATCCTTAATTATAAATTTTACATGTCAGCTTTAAAAAACAGACGCAGAAGAGAAAAAATATGAAAATAGCAATAGCAGGAACAGGATATGTGGGGCTTAGCAACGGAATCTTGCTCTCACAACATAATGAAGTAGTAGCGCTTGATATCATTCCACAAAAAGTGGAGATGATAAATAAAAAAATCTCTCCCATTGAAGATAAAGAGATTGAAGAGTATTTAAAAAGAGATGATCTAAATTTTAGAGCGACACTTGATAAAGAAGAGGCTTACAAGGGTGCAGAGTATGTCATTATCGCGACTCCTACTGATTATGATCCCCAAACTAACTACTTTAACACAAAGAGCATAGAATTCGTAGTTGCGGATGTTTTAAGCATAAATCCAAATGCCGTTATGATTATCAAATCAACTGTTCCGGTTGGATACGTGAAGAGCTTAAGGGAGAAATTTAAGACAGATAATATTATTTTTTCCCCAGAGTTCTTAAGAGAAGGATTGGCTTTGCATGACAACCTTTACCCTAGCAGAATTATCGTAGGAGAACAGAGCCAGAGGGCTGGGGTATTTGCAAATTTATTGGCACAAGGGGCGATTAAAAAAGATATCCCGATTCTTTTTACCGACTCAACAGAAGCTGAAGCGATAAAACTGTTTGCAAATACTTACCTTGCCATGAGGGTGGCGTATTTTAACGAGCTTGACTCTTACGCTCAGTCACATGAGCTTGATACTAAACAGATTATAGAAGGCGTTGGGCTTGATCCGCGTATAGGAAGTCACTATAACAACCCCTCTTTTGGATACGGCGGATACTGTTTGCCAAAAGATACAAAGCAGCTTCTTGCAAATTATGCGGATGTGCCGTCAAATTTGGTAGAGGCAATTGTAAAATCAAACTCAACGAGAAAAGATTTTATAGCTGATAGCATATTGGCAAAAAAACCAAAGATAGTCGGTGTTTACAGACTTGTAATGAAAAGCGGAAGTGATAACTTTAGAAGTTCGGCTATTCAGGGGATTATGAAGCGTATAAAAGCAAAAGGGATAGAGGTCGTTATCTATGAGCCTGCTTGTCAAGAAGAGAGTTTTTTTAACTCAAGAGTTATAAAAGATTTGGATGAGTTTAAAAAGATAAGCGATGTAGTAGTAGCAAACAGACTTAGCGAATCAATAATGGACGTAAAAGAGAAAGTTTACACAAGAGATATATTTAATAGCGATAGTTGAAGGATAGATGTGAAAATATTAGTAACCGGAACGGCAGGCTTTATCGGTTTTCATTTGGCAAAAAAATTGCTAGAGCGTGGCGATGAGGTTGTAGGGCTTGACAATATCAACGATTATTACGATGTAAACCTAAAGTATGCGAGATTAAATGAACTTGGAATTCAAGCTCTCTGCTGTGAAAATAGCGAAGTGGTTCACTCTGAAAAATATCCGAAACATAAGTTTGCAAAAATTGATTTGGCGGATGCAGAGGCAATAAAGAGACTTTTTGAAGCAGAAAAATTTGATGCCGTATGTAACCTTGCGGCTCAAGCTGGGGTGAGATACTCTATAGAAAATCCGCATGCTTACATACAAAGCAATGTTGTAGGATTTATAAATATTCTTGAAGCATGTAGAAATTATGGAGTGAAAAATTTGGCGTTTGCAAGCAGTTCAAGTGTTTACGGACTCAACAGATCTCAACCTTTTAAGACGAGTGACCATACGGACCATCCCATAAGCCTCTATGCGGCAACTAAAAAATCAAATGAGATGATGGCTCATACTTACGCTCACCTTTACGGTATACATGCAACAGGACTTAGATTTTTTACCGTTTATGGAGAGTGGGGCAGACCTGACATGGCGCCTATGCTTTTTGCAGATGCGATTTTAAACGATAGAGCCATCAAAGTATTTAACCACGGTAACATGAGCAGAGATTTTACATATATCGGCGACATCGTAGAGGGGATTGTCAAAGTGATAGACAACCCTGCAAAACCTTTTTGTGAGTCCAAACTAGAGCAAGAGTCCAACCTTGAAGCTGACCATTCAACCGCACCGTATCGCATCTACAACATAGGAAACAATTCGCCAGTACAGCTTTTAGACTTTATAAAAACAGTTGAAAAATCACTAGGCAAAGAGGCAAAGAAAAATTTTATGGATATGCAAGACGGTGACGTGGTTTCAACTTACGCTGATGTGAGTGCGTTGATGGATGATTTTGGGTACAAGCCATCAACCTCGTTAGAAGTAGGAGTTGATAGATTTGTGAATTGGTATAGAAATTTTTATGGAGCAGAGAGTAAATGAAAGGGATAATTTTAGCAGGCGGAAGCGGAACAAGGCTTTATCCCTTAACAAGAAGTATAAGCAAGCAGCTGCTTCCGATTTATGATAAACCGATGATTTATTATCCGTTATCGGTGTTGATGTTGGCAGGCATAAAAGAGATACTTATCATTTCAACTCCTCATGATATCGGAAAATTTGAAGAGCTTTTGGGTAATGGCAGTGATTGGGGCATAAAACTTGAGTATAAGATTCAACCCTCACCCGAAGGTCTTGCACAAGCTTTTATACTTGGCGAAGAGTTTATCGGAAATGAGAGTGTATGCCTAATACTCGGAGATAATATATTTTACGGTAACGGTTTGAGCGGTCTTGTCAAAAATGCGGCTTTGCTTAGAGATGGGGCTATCGTATTTGGATATCAAGTGAAAGATCCGCAAAGATTTGGTGTAGTAGAGTTTGATGAAAATCAAAACGCTATCAGTATAGAAGAAAAACCAAAAGAGCCGAAATCAAATTTTGCCGTAACGGGTCTATATTTTTACGATAACAGTGTTGTAGAAATAGCTAAAGGTGTAAAACCATCAGCCAGAGGAGAACTTGAGATTACATCGGTAAATCAAGAGTATCTAAAAAGAAATAAACTAAAAGTAGAACTTCTTGGTCGTGGTTTTGCATGGCTTGATACAGGTACTCACGATAGCCTTATAGAAGCAGGGCAATTTGTGCAAACAATTGAGCATAGACAAGGTTATAAAATTGCTTGTCTTGAGGAAATAGCCTATAATAATGAATGGATAAGCAAAGAAAAAGTATTGGAAATGGCAAACTTCTTATCAAAAACGGCTTACGGCGAATATCTTAAAGATTTGGTAAAATAGAATATGTTTAATAATAAAACCATACTATTAACAGGCACGGCAGGATTTATAGGTTCAAATTTTGTGCCGTACTTTTTAGAAAAATATCCAGACTATAATCTTATAAACTTAGATTTACTTACTTATGCAGGAAACTTAGAAAATCTAAAAGAGTGCGAAGCAAATCCCAGATATAAGTTTATAAAAGGCGATATCTGCAATCGTGAACTTCTAGAGTTTATATTTGACGAGTACGATATACAAGGTGTTATACATTTTGCGGCAGAGAGTCATGTAGATAATTCTATAAAAAATCCGGGTGTGTTTGTGCAGACAAATGTAAACGGGACTTTTACTCTTCTAGATGTTGCTTATAAAAAGTGGATGGATGCGCCGTTTAAATATAAAGAACGCTTTTTAGGAACCGATGCTTTAGCTTCGGTAAAGAGCGAGGTTAAAACCTCACTTCCAAGATTTCATCACATCAGCACCGATGAAGTGTATGGAACATTGGGCGAGAGCGGACTATTTACGGAGTTAACTCCTTATGCTCCAAACTCTCCATACTCTGCTAGCAAAGCAAGCAGCGATATGATTGTAAGAGCTTACAACGAAACATATGGCATGAACACGGTAATCACAAACTGCTCCAACAACTACGGTCCAAAACAACATGATGAAAAACTAATCCCTACAATCATAAGAAACGCTCTTGCAGGAAACCCGATTCCTATCTACGGAGATGGCAAAAATATCCGTGACTGGCTTTATGTGCTTGATCACTGCAAAGGGATAGATCTCGTTTACCATAACGGAAAAACAGGAGAGACATATAACATAGGCGGAAGAAACGAGAGAACAAATCTTCAGATAGTAGATAGAATATGTGAAATTCTTGATAAAGAAGTACCTCTAAACGGAAGTGAGGTTTTAACCTCACCAAACAAAGCTGATGTTAAAACATCAGTTCCAAATATAAAAAGCTACAAAGAACTTATAACTTTTGTGCAAGATAGGGCAGGACATGACAGACGCTATGCCATAGATGCAACTAAGCTTGAAGATGAACTTCTCTGGAGAGCGGATGAGAACTTTGATAGCGGCATCGTTAAGACTGTAGAATGGTATTTAAAAAAGTATAAATTTTTTGAGAAAAAGCTATGAAAAAAGATAGCAAAATATATGTAGCTGGACATCTTGGACTTGTCGGAAGCGCAATTGTCAAAAATCTGCTCTCTAAGGGCTATACGAATTTAGTTTATAGAACTCACGCTGAGTTGGATTTGATAAACCAACAAGCAGTCATAGATTTTTTTGAAAAAGAAAAACCGGAGTATGTCATACTCGCAGCTGCGAAAGTCGGCGGTATTGTGGCAAACAACACTTATAGAGCGGACTTTATCTATGAAAACCTCGAAGTTCAAAATAATGTTATCCATCAATGTTACATGCACGGCGTAAAAAAGCTACTTTTTTTAGGAAGTACATGCATATACCCGAAAAATGCGCCACAACCTATGCAAGAGGAGAGTTTGCTTACATCTGAACTTGAATATACAAATGAACCTTATGCCATAGCAAAAATCGCAGGTATAAAGATGTGCGAGAGTTATAACATCCAGTACGGCACAAATTTTATAAGCGTAATGCCGACAAACCTTTACGGAGCAAATGATAACTTCGACCTTGAGAAGTCACATGTCCTTCCGGCAATGATAAGAAAAATACATCTTGGTAAATGTTTAGAAGATAAGAACTGGAATGCCATAAGAGAAGATTTGGATAAAAATCCGATTGAGCATATTTCAGGAGAGAGTGCTGAAGAAGAGGTCTTAAAAATATTGGAAAAATATGGCATTAAAGAGATGGATGACAGTCGTGTCAATATAGAGATTTGGGGGAGCGGAAAGCCCCGACGTGAGTTTTTATACTCCGAAGATATGGCGGATGCATGTGTATTTTTGATGGAAAATGTAGATGCAAAAGATACATATAATGCAAATACCAAAGAGATTAAGAACACTCATATCAACATCGGTTCAGGTGAGGATATATCCATAAAAGAGTTAGCAGAGCTTATAAAAAGCATACTGGAGTTTAGAGGTGAGTTTTACTTTAACACGACTAAACCAGATGGCACAATGCTTAAACTGACAGACCCCGGTAAGCTTCATAGCCTCGGATGGAAACACAGAGTTGAACTTAAAGATGGCATAAAAATTGCGTATGAGTGGTATTTAAATACAAAATGCTGACAAAACTAAAATCCCTGCAAAAGCATAGCGGTTTTATGAGGTACTTTAAAAACACTTCATGGTTGCTTGGTGAAAAAATACTTCGCATGGTTGTAGGGCTTTTTGTAGGCATTTGGGTAGCACGCTATCTTGGACCTGAACAGTTTGGACTCTTTTCTTATGCGCAAAGTTTTGTGGGGCTTTTTGCTGCGATTGCAACACTTGGACTTGACGGTATAGTAATCCGTGAGCTTGTAAAAGATGAAAGCAGACGGGATGAACTCATAGGTACTGCCTTTTGGCTTAAACTTATGGGAGCATTTGCGGTACTGCTTATACTTGCAATCGCCGTAAATTTTACTTCAAATGACCATGCAACAAACATCATAGTATTTATCGTGGCAGGTGCTACGGTATTTCAAGCTTTTAATGTAGTGGATTTTTATTTTCAAAGCAAAGTTCTAAGTAAGTATATAGTTTATGCAAATGTCATAAGCCTATTTTTCTCAAGTGTAGTAAAAATAGCACTCATACTAAACGAAGCTCCACTTGTAGCTTTTGCATGGGTCGTGCTTTTTGACAGTTTTGTTTTGGCTTTGGGGTATATCTATTTTTATATTCGTAATCGTCATTGCGAGCGGAGCGAAGCAATCCAACAAACCACCGTCATTGCGAGCAAAGCGAAGCAATCTATACTGAGTTTAACATTCAACAAATCAATTGCCGTTGGCCTGCTAAAAGACTCATGGCCGCTTATACTTAGCGGTATCGTTGTTTCAATTTATATGAAAATCGACCAAGTTATGATAATGCAGATGTTGGATACTAATGCGGTTGGGCAATATGCGGCAGCCGTCCGCATAAGTGAGGCATGGTACTTTATCCCTATGGTAGTGGCTAGTTCGCTTTTTCCTGCTATTATAAATGCTAAAAAACAGAGCGAAGAACTTTACTATACACGACTTCAAAGGCTTTATGATCTTATGGTTTGGATGGCGATAGCGATAGCTTTGCCTATGACATTTTTAAGTGATTGGATTGTAAATCTGCTTTACGGCGGGCAGTATCATGAAGCAGGAAGTGTGCTGATGATACATATCTGGGCCGGAGTATTTGTGTTTTTGGGGGTGGCAAGCGGGAAGTGGTTTGTCTCTGAAAATTTGCAAATACTGGCTTTTTGGAGAACTTTTAGCGGAATGGCAATGAATGTAATTTTAAATTTTATTTTGATTCCAAAATATGGTGTAAACGGTGCGGCAGTTGCAACCTTGATTAGTTATAGTGTAGCCGGATTTTTATTTGATTATTTTAATGCTAAAACAAGAAAAGTTTTTTTTATGAAACTAGATACAATAAATTTAAGGAGATTGCTATGATTGAGAAAATTATCGGCAGAGTTATTCCGTTGAAAATTAAAAAGCAATTAATAAATTTTAAGATATTGGCTTTAGAATATGGACAGTACGAAACAATTAAAAATTGGGATTGTATAGATAAAAATAATAATAAAATTCCTTGGTATACATATCCGACAATAGAGTATTTAAATAATATAGATTTTTCGCAAAAGACTATTTTCGAATATGGAAGCGGCAACTCTTCAACATTTTGGAGCAAGAAAGCAAAAAATATTGTTTCAATAGAACATGACAAAGAGTGGTATGAAAAAGTAAGCAAAAATTTAAAAGAGAACCAAATATTGCTTTATAAAAAAAATGATACAGAATATGAAAATTCTATAGCGATATTTGATAAAAAATTTGATGTAATTATTATTGACGGTATTAGAAGAGTTGAATGTTCAAAAATTATCGAACAGTATTTAAATAAAGAGTCAGATGAAGGATATATGGTAATATTAGATAACTCTGACTGGTACAAAGAGACTTCAAAATATTTAAGAGAAAAACTAGATTTAATTGAGGTTGATTTTCATGGATTCGGCCCGATAAATGATTACACTTGGACAACATCTATTTTTTTATCTAGGAATTTTAATTTTAAACCAATTGACAATACACAGCCCAATTTTTCAATTGCTGCCGACAAACAAAACGGTGAATAAAAATGTTAAAAAAACTAATTAAGTCGTTATTGCCAAAAAGTTTAAAAGAAAAAATAGTCGATGTTAAAAATAACTATTTTGACGGCTACGCTTTAAAATCATATTCACAAGAGGGTGAAGATATGATTTTACGAAGATTATTTGAGCAACAACCTAACGGCTTTTATGTAGATGTCGGTGCTCATCATCCAAAAAGATTTTCTAATACTTACTTTTTTTATAAAAAAGGGTGGAGAGGAATTAACATCGATGCAATGCCAAATAGCATGGAACTGTTTAATAAAATACGCCCAAGAGATATAAATATAGAAAAACCTGTTTCAGATAAGAAAGAAATTTTGACTTACTATGCTTTTAATGAACCGGCACTAAACGGATTTTCAAAAGAGTTGTCTCAAGAGTATATAAATCTCAACAAAAGTTTTCATATAATATTTACAAAAGAGATTGAATCAGTGACTTTAGAAGAGATATTGAACAAATATTTACCTAAAAATCAAGAAATAGATTTTTTATCTATCGATGTTGAAGGATTAGATTTTATGGTATTAAAGTCTAATGATTTTGAAAAATACCAACCAAAAGTAATTCTTATGGAGATACTAGACAGCAGTTTATACGAGATACAAAATAGTGAAATAACAATTTTTTTAAAAAATCAAGGGTATAGTATATTTGCAAAAACTATAAATACTGTTTTATTTATTAGAAGCAATTTTAATAAGCACAGGAGTCAATTTTGATTGTTAAATATAAAATGCAGGTCAAGTAAAAATGTGTGCAATCTTAGGAACAATTCCAAAAACAGATGAAACTTTTTTTAAAAAAGCGCTTCATACTCTTTCCCATAGAGGTCCAGATGATTATGGAATCAATACTATTTATGATGAAATTACGCTAGGACACAGAAGATTGTCCATTGTAGATTTATCGCATAACGGGCATCAGCCTATGTTTAATGAATCAAAAAGATATAGCATAGTTTTTAACGGAGAGATATATAACTTTTTAGAGATAAAAAACGAGCTTTTAAAAAAGGGATACAAATTTTTTTCAAATTCCGATACAGAAGTTCTTTTAAATGCCTATATAGAGTGGGGTGAAAAATCCGTTTTAAAGTTTAACGGGATGTGGGCGTTTGCTATATGGGATAGTTTGAAAAAAGAGTTATTTTTATCAAGAGACAGATTCGGCAAAAAGCCGCTGTTTTATGCTTTTATAGACGAGAAATTAATTTTTGCTTCCGAAATGAAAGCAATATATCCATTTTTAAAAGAGGTAAAACCGTCAAAAGATTTTCATTGGATGAAAAATAATATCTTTTTATACGAGAGTACGGATAAATGTCTAATAGAAGGTATTAAAAGATTTCCGTACGGACATAACGGAGTATTTAAAGACGGAAAATTAAAAATAACTAGGTATTGGAATACATTAGACCATTTAGAAGAGATACCTAATAGCTATAATGACCAAGTAGAAAAATTCAGAGAGCTGTTTTTGGATGCCTGCAAAATACGAATGAGATCTGATGTCTCAATAGGTACGGCACTTAGCGGAGGTCTTGACAGCAGTGCGACGATATCGGCTATGGCACATCTCTCTAAAGGGCATATCGATTATGGCAAAAAAGATTGGCAGCATGCCTTTGTGGCCTCATTTCCAAATACTTTTTTAGATGAATCCCATTATGCCAAAATGGTAACGGATCATATAGGCATAGAAGCAACATTTGTAAAAATTGATCCGCTAAAACATTGGGACAGGCTGAATGAATATTTTTATATGTTTGAAGATCTATATATTACATCCCCCATACCGATGCTTATGACATATGAAGCTGTTAAAAAACATGGCATTAGCGTCACCCTCGATGGTCACGGGGCAGATGAGCTTTTTAGCGGTTACGGACATATTCTGGAGGCTCTTTGGGATAGTAAATTCAGTTTAAAAAATACGATGGATGTTTTAAATACATATCAGGGTACACTCGGCGATACCGGAGCTCATAGAAAATCAACTTCAAATTCTGAAATTTATTTAAAATACATGATTAGAAAATGTATAAAGAAACTAATGAAAAGAGATACTGTTTCCAAAGATTTTGATCATAAAAATTTTAAGAAGTTAGATAATTTTTCACAGCATCTCTATGTAATATTTCATGAAACAATTTTGCCTACTCTTTTGAGAAATTATGATAGATACTCTATGATGAACGGTGTTGAGATTAGAATGCCGTTTATGGATCATAGGATAGTTACTTTTGTAAATTCACTTCCGTATAATAGTAAATTTGGAGGCGGATATACGAAAAAACTAATTAGAGATGCAATGGATCCGTATATGCCAAAAGAGGTAACTTGGAGAAAATCAAAAATAGGGTTTAATTCCCCAATTACTGATTGGATGCAAAATGATTTAAAAGAGTGGTTTAGTGATACTGTTCATGAGAAGAATTTTTTAGAATCTTCGTTGGTAGATAATCCAAAAAATTTGCAAGAAACTATAATGGATATTGTTAATAAACAAGATAATCTGTATGTTTATGCAGAAAATGCTTGGACTAAATTAACCCCTTACTTATGGGAAAAAGCTGTTTTAAATAGGAAATACGACTGATGAGAAATTTAGCACCTATAGTTTTGTTTGTTTACAATCGCCCCTATCATACAAAACAAACGGTTGAAGCACTGCAAAAAAATGAATTTGCAAATGAGAGTGAGCTTTTTATCTACTCCGATGAAGCTAAAAATTTAAGTGCAAAAGAGAGTGTAGACGAAGTCAGAAATTATATTAAAACAATAGACGGTTTTAAAAAAGTCACCATTGTTGAGCGGGAAAAAAACTTTGGACTTGCAAATTCAATTATAGACGGAGTAACTAAAATAGTAAATGAGTACGGAAAAATAATCGTACTTGAAGATGATTTGGTTACAAGCCTATACTTTTTGCAGTTTATGAATGAGGCTTTGGAGTTTTATAAAAATAAACAACAAGTCTATAGCATTACAGGATACTCTTTTACCGATGAAGCAGATTTGATAGAAAGCACCTATTTTTTATCCGTTACCAGTTCGTGGAGTTGGGCTACATGGGCAGATAAGTGGAGGCATTTCAAAAGAGATAGTGAAAATTTAGAAAAATATATTAAAGATAAAAGCAATCACTACAAGTTTAACTTTTACGGATCTTATGATTACATCTCTATGTCAAAATCACAGCTTAAAAAAGAGATAGATTCTTGGGCGATTTATTGGTATTTTTGTGTGTTGCAAAGAGGCGGCTTGACACTTTACCCTGCTAAAAGTTTAGTACAAAATATAGGATTTGACGGAAGTGGCGTGCATTGCAGTAGCTCCAATACAGAGAAACCTTTAACATCATACAGACCTATTTTGACTAATGAGATTTTTGAAAAAGAGAGTGTGTCAAATATTGTAAAAAATATATTTAAAAAAGAAAGTAAAATTTCTTTATTCTTAAAAGTGAAAAACAGAGTTAACAAATTTGCTAAAAAAGTCTTAAGTAATGAACAAAAAATCTTTTTATCTTTAGTCGTATCAAAGTTAAAACTTCTCTTTTATAAAAAAAAGATTGGAAAAAATACATATATTGATAAAACAGTCAATGTTATCGGTTGGGGGTATATAAGCATAGGCTCAAATACTCTCATTGGTGAGCAGAGTTGGCTAAATGTAAATAAAAGAGTGGAGAATTTTGAGCATATTAAAATAGGTAATTATTGCTATATAGGGCGCAGAAATCTTCTTAGCTCAAGCAAAGAGCTGATTATAAGTGATTATGTTATGGTTAGTAATGATTGTAAATTTTTGGGAAACAACCATGTTTATTCTAACCCGTTAAGTCCCTATATCGCAACAGGTACTACCGATGAGGATGTATTAAAAATAGGCGTCAATGTGTGGATAGGCGCGGGTACGATAGTTTTAGGCGCAGTTACGGTTGGACACGGTTCTATAGTAGGAGCAGGAAGTGTGGTAACAAAAGATATTCCCCCTTTTAGTATCGCAGTCGGGAACTCCTCTAAAGTAATCAAAAGATACAATTTCAAGCTAAATAAGTGGGAAAAAGTATCTGATTTTGACCAAAAGCTAGAAACTCTGATGCCGAGCGAAGAAGAGTATCTTGCTATTTTAAAAACAAATAAGCCACATATAAATATGCCCATTATGGCAGCGACATCACGATTTGGAGATTTGTTTTGAACTGTAAAATATGTAATGAAGAGAGTAGTTATATTTTTGACGGACAAATATTAAATAAATACACCGTCCAATATTTTAAATGTCCTAACTGTGGCTTTTTACAGACTCAAAAGCCGTACTGGCTAAAAGAGTCATACAGCGATGCTATCAGTATTTCCGATACCGGAATTATGGTAAGAAACAACAATCTCGCAAAAATAGCTGCTATTATTTTGTCCTTGGTATGCGATAAAAGCGGAACTTTTCTTGATTATGGCGGCGGTTATGGAATATTTACGAGGCTTATGAGAGATAAAGGATTTGACTTTTATTGGTATGATAAATATGCAACAAACTTAGCGGCAAGAGGTTTTGAAGGTAAAGTTGAAAATAATCGATATACTGCAGTAACATCTTTTGAAAACTTTGAACATTTTGAAAATCCTCTTAAAGAGATAGAAAATATTTTTAGTTTGACCGATACGGTGCTGTTTTCAACAGAATTAGTGCCAAAACAGACTCCAAAGCCAAACGAGTGGTGGTATTATTGTTTAGAACATGGGCAGCATATCTCTTTGTTTTCTAAAGAAAGCTTAGAATATATTGCTGAAAAATATGGATATTTTCTTATATCAAACAATCAAAATTTACATATTTTTTCTAAAAAGAAGATTACAAATAATATTTTTATTGTAGAAAAAATAATCAGAAAGCTGCATTTAGAGTGCTTTTTCAATCAAAAATCAGAAGCGGACAGCGATATGCATTTGATAATAAAAAAAATGGGTAAAAAGTGAAAAAAATATTAATCACGGGTGCAAAAGGCTTCTTGGGTTCTCATATCTCAAAATATTTTAAAAATTTAAAGTTTGAAACATATGGCATAGGACATGGTGATTTGCTCGTAGAAGAGTGTCGTATGATCGGATTGGATTATTGGTTTAAATCAGATGTCAACATAAAAGCCATTAAAGAGATAAATCAAAAATTTGATGTAGTTATACATTGTGGGGGTAGCGGCTCTGTAGGTTTTTCCATGGAAAATCCATACGAAGATTTTAAAAAAACAGTTGACGGAACTTTGGAAGTATTGGAGTATATAAGGCTTTATAATCCAAATGCACATCTTATATATCCATCAAGCCCTGCTGTCTTAGGCGAGTGCAATGATGAACCGATTGCAGAAAATTATATAGGCAAACCTGTTTCGCCTTATGGGTATCATAAAAAAATAGCTGAAGATTTATGTCAAAGTTATTCCGAGAAATATGATATCAAAGTGTCAATAGTCAGATTATTTTCAGTTTATGGAAACGGTTTAAGAAAACAGTTGCTGTGGGATGCTTATAATAAGATGATTTTATCAAACGGTGAAGTTGAATTTTGGGGAACGGGCATGGAGACAAGAGATTTTATTCATGTAGATGATGTAATGGATCTATTTTTAAAGATGCTTGCAATTGAAGATAAATTTATCATATTAAATGGCGGCAGCGGTGTAAAGGATAGTGTTTGTGATGTTGTAAATTTAATAAAAGAGATTTTACACTCTGATATAAAAATAGTTTTTAATAATCAAAGAAATTTAGGCAACCCAATTTACTACATGGCAGATATAAGTAAAACAAAAAAATTAGGCTGGGAACCGGTGGTTAATTTTAACCAAGGGGTAAAAGAGTATATAAAATGGGTAAAGAACCAAAAGTGATAAGAGTCGGATTTATAGGTGCCGTATCAAAAGAGTGGATGGGCGGGTTAAATTATTTTAAAAATTTGCTTTACGCTATAAAATCTATAGATAATAACTTGCAAATAACTGTTTTTGTTGGTAAAAAAACTGATATCGATATAAAAAATATGTTTAAAAAGTATGCTATTGTTATAGAAGACGGTATCTTCGACAGAAAAAGCGTCAAATGGTTTTTACACAAAATAGAAACAAAGATTTTAAGGACAAATTTTTTATTGGAAAGATTATTAAACAAACACCATATTGATCTTCTTTCCCATTCGTCTATAACTGGGTTAAAAATATGTAAAACTATTAATTGGATTCCGGATTTTCAACATTTACATTTACCGGAAATGTTTTCTAAAAAAGAGATAGAGCAAAGAAATAAGGATTTTTTAAATTTAATAAAACAGAGTGATAAAATTGTTTTAAGCAGCTATGATGCCTTAGAAGATTTTAAAACTTTTGCCCCGAAATACACTTATAAAGCGAGTGTATTGCAATTTGTTTCACAACCGGATAGCAAATATTTTGATTTAAACGAGAATGATAAAATCAATTTGATAGAAAAATATAATTTACCTGATATTTTCTTTTATGTACCAAACCAGTTTTGGAAGCATAAAAATCATATGTTAGTGTTTGAGGCAGTTAAATTACTTGTGAGTGAAGGTGGTGATATCTGCATAGTTTGTACGGGTTACTTAAATGATTATAGAAATGCCGAGTACATAACAACTATAACCAAATTTATAGAAGAGAATAAGTTACATAATAATATTAGACTTTTAGGTTTAGTAGATTATGAAGATGTTTTTAAGTTTATTAAATTTTCAAAAGCAGTTATAAACCCCTCTTTGTTCGAAGGATGGAGCTCAACCGTCGAAGAGTGTAAAAGTGTAGACAAAAATATGATTTTATCAGATTTGGATGTACATAAGGAACAGTATCTTGAAGCGCTTTTTTTTGATAGATTTGATGCACAATCATTAAAAAAAATATTAAAGAGTTATAGTTGTGAAAATAGTAGTTTTTCTAGTTATGATTTAAAAGAGAGAACGAAAAGTTTTGCACAAAAATATATAGGGATAGTAAATGATGTCATCAACAATTAAAGACAAACCTCTTATCTCCATTATTACCGTTGTTTATAACGGCGAAAAATATCTTGAAGAAACTATACAAAGCATCATAAACCAAACTTACGACAATGTTGAGTACATTATAATAGATGGCGGTTCAACGGACGGTACGGTTGATATTATAAAAAAGTATGAAGATAAGATTGCTTATTGGGTAAGTGAGAGGGATGGTGGGATTTATGACGCTATGAATAAAGGTATAGATCTCTCACATGGTGAGTGGCTGAACTTTATGAATGCAGGAGATTGGTTTTTTAAAGAGGATGTTCTTGAAAATATTTTTGCAAAAATATCATATCAAAATGTAGATATCTTATATGGCGATCATGAGGTAAGGTATCCAAATAGAAAGCGAATAGCCAAAGCCGGAAATATGCAAGATATTTGGAAAGGTTCGCAGTTCAGCCATCAGAGTGCGTTTATCTCTTCAAAACTTCATAAAGCAAATAAATTTAATCTATCAAATCGTATCGGTGCCGATTTTGAGTTTTTTTATAAATGTTATAAAAATAATAAAAACTTCAAGTATGTAGAAATAATAATCTCTAGTATTTCATCAGGCGGTGTTTCTGATATTAAGAGAGTTGATAGTATCGTTGGCTGGTGGAATATTGTAGAGAAAAATACAAAAACAAATTTATATTATATTTGGATTATTTTGAAAGAGATGGTTAAGAGTTTGATAAAAAAATTTATATAAACTAGGAATGATTTATGAAACATTTTGTTTTATTACAAGCGTTAGGCGATAACCTTATTTCTTTGTCATTTTTAGAGCAAATAGATGAAAAAATACACATACTTGGTACTAGTCATACTAAAAAAATTGCCAAACTAATGGGAGCTAAAAATAATTTTGATATACAACTTGTTTTTGATGATATTCCAGCTTTTTATGATGTAAAAAAACAAGGAGTTTGGGCGGCTATCAAAGATTTATACAAATTTGTTGAATATATAAAAAATAATAATATACAAGAGATTATATTTGAGAAAAAAGATTTTAGAGGTTTTTTAATATCATTTTTATGTAAAGCTAAGATTTATGAGCCAAACAACTTAACTCTAAAAATTTATGACAATAGAAAAGAGCTTATAGAAAAAATCTACAATCAATCAATTAGTTTAAATTACTATGTACTTAAAATCCAAAATCCAAAAATTATTGTAATCAATCCACTTACTAGAGTTGAACTAAAAAATATCAAGCACAATCATTTAATATACATAATAGAAGAGTTGAAAAAGTTTGATTATGAAATCTATTTGATAGATATAGAAAAAAAGTATGAAGAGCTTGAGAATATTGTTCAATACTACCTAATGGATACAACTCTTGATGATGTTAAAAAATTAATCCAAAGATGCGATCTTTATATAGGCGGAGACTCTTTTTTGATTCATTTGGCGTACTATTTAAAAAGAAACTATTTTGTAATTTTTTATAGAGAGAATGAGGATTTTATGCCACCAAATATATCTTTGGATTTTTATATTAAAGCTCATGAAAATGAAAATTTTGATGAGGATTTAAAGCAAAAATTTATAAATATAGGATTAATCAAAATATGAGAGTTGAAGTTTGAAAATCTCAATCATAACGGT
>Ga0208373_1000407_pt1 | contig 76285 bp, 55 predicted proteins | sample RifOxyC2_FD_184036 | JGI IMG/M metagenome (GOLD analysis project Ga0208373, IMG submission 184036) | Soil microbial communities from Rifle, Colorado - Rifle Oxygen_injection C2 (SPAdes) | ecosystem: Environmental > Terrestrial > Deep subsurface > Rock core/Sediment | place: Rifle, Colorado...
TACTTTCCCATTTTTCGTACAATCAGTACTGCTACAGTATTTGCAAGATATTTCCATAATTCTTCCACTTGGTTTGTTTAACATAATACAAATATAATAAAAATATCTATCTTATGTTAACACTCTCTTATTTTTTAACTGATAATTCCATATTGTACCTGTTGGATATGCTGCAACAGTAATCCCCAAATCCATTGATGCTCTTTTAAATGTTACATTATGAGGATTTTCTCTACTTTGAGATATTATATTAGGATTATTTATACCTACTATTTTATTGTAAATATCTAACTTATAATATTCAATAGCATCTTCATAGCTTTCGGTTAATTTCATATTTGTACCTATCGTAATACAATTAGGAGCAACGCCAACGATTCCTTTTTCATTAAATTTAGGATTAATTATACACATACAATCCGAACCATGCCCTTTATTTATTTTTAAAGGTTTTATTTTACCAAAACCAGGATCTGGTTCCCAATTTGAACCTGAACTTATTTCATTATAAATAATATTACCATTTCCTGTATTTGTAACTGGATTACTTTCATTTGCTCGTTGAACCTTCATATAAAAATCACCAGTTTTACTGCTATTCAATGGTGTTTGATAGATCCCATCACCAATCCCATGGCCAATTTCTGTAAACGAAGGATTTGGGGGATCTTCAAATGAAGCATCATCAACTTGGACAACAACCTGATTACTTCCTTTTGTTATTTCCCAAGCTAATAGAGCTTTCATCCCAAATACATTCCATTGTGCTGACCTTTCATGATAATGTGTTGTTCGACTAATAAGTTTTGATTTAATTCCTGAATTTTTTAAATGTCCAAATTCAAAACTTGGTTCACTTAAATTCGATAAAAGGCGTGAATATCTACCTAAATAACCTTCAGTTTCTATGTCAGGGATATTATGAAGTAAATATGATGCTGAATCTATTTTAACATAATTGTCGAATCTTAGGTTAAAATATCTACTTGCTATTTTACTTGTATCAATAATATCAGGATAAACTTTCATAAAAACAAAATTTCCAAAAATATTTTCTAAATTCTCAAATCCTTCTCTCATATCAGTGAAACTTGAATCTATGTCTCTCCAATTTCTTAATATCACCGAATCTCTCGGTGCCTGTGGTATATTCAAAGCACCATTTGGCAAGTCTAATCCGAACCATTGTTTTGCATATACATATTCACAATAAGGCGGTAACCATGCTTTATTTTTACAAAGACAAGTATCGTACATTACTGAATCGGGATTGAAAATATTATTTTCTGGATTATGTTGCAGTACAACATTCCAACAAGTATCAATTTGCCCATAAGTAATTGCAAAATTGAATATGAATATTACAAGTAAAAATAAAGTATGTTTCATTTCATTTTTTCTCCTAATGTAAGACAATAAGAAGTTGAATGATATTTTCATAATTAATAAAATAAATACCATTCGAAAATTTTGAGGTATTAAGAGTGATATCACCTTTAACATTTAATTCTGAAATTTTTTCATTAAAAATCAAAATTCCCTGAAGAGTTATAATTTGAATATTATCATTATTAATAAATCTCTCATCTAAATGTATTTGTATATAATCATTACATGGATTTGGAATAATATTGAAATTATTTAGTTTATCATCATTACTGTCATTAACACTTTTTATAAAATCGTATCTACCAAGATAACCTTCGGTTTTTATATCTGGGATTTGATGAAGTAAGTATGATGCAGAATCTATCTTAACATAATTATCGAATCTTAGGTTAAAATATCTACTTGCAATTTTTTCTGTATCTATGATGTCTGGATAAACCTTCTTAAAAACAAAATTTCCAAATACATTTTCTAAATTCTCAAATCCTGCCCTCATATCAGTAAAACTTGAATCAATATCTCTCCAGTTTCTTAATATTATTGAATCCCTTGGTGCCTGAGGTATATTCAAAGCACCATTAGGTAGGTCTATGCCAAACCATTGCTTTGCATACATGTATTCACAATAAGGTGGCAACCACGGCTTTACTTTACAAAGACAAGTATCATACAATACAGAGTCGGGATTGTAAAAACCATGATCCGGGTCGTGGGGCAGTACCATATCCCAGCAGGGATTAAGCGAATCCTCTGCTTTTGCATTTTGTGCAAAGAAAGATAAGAAGCCAGTTACAAACAAGATTTTGAATATTGTTTTCATAATGTTTTCCTCAATTTGTTCCTTCATCTATATCAATGACACATTAGATGCTAAAAGGTCTCAGATTATTTTTCAGTGCGGCTTCACAGCCGATGCTCGATTTGCAATACCCCAACAGCTTCGTAGATTTTGTTTCAAATTTAATAATAGACATACAGTCTAATCGCTACCTTCTTAATTAATAAATCGAACCTAATCAATAATAATGAGTAAAGCAAGAGATATTTCAGTTTTGGAATTTTAAACTCTTTTCCCTTTTCTATCGTCAAAATTTCAAAAATTTATTATTTTGCAATTAATGTTAATAAAAAGAAAAAATATTGTTATAAAAAAAATTTTCAATTATCAATTATCAATTGTCAATTGCATTTTATTCTGTGTCATATTTGTAATAAGTGCTTGTACTAATCCTTTTGCACCCAAGCTTGCAGACCCGATTATTAACATCTCATTATTGAGCGACCAGAAAACCGTTGATGGAGTATTCAAAAATTTTCGCTATGCATACATTTTCAAAGATACGCTTGTTTACGGTAAATTACTCGACTATGACTTCACATTCGTTTACCGTAATTACGATTTGGGTATAGATAATTCCTGGGGACGTGATGAGGATATGCTCACGACTTACGGATTGTTCCAGGCAACTCAGAATATGGATTTAATATGGAATGATGTCGTTACATCAGTGTTTCAGGAAGATTCATTAACAGCAGACATCTCACGTGGATTTACGCTTTCAGTTGTTTTCAGTCCAACAGATATAATCAGGGTTCAGGGAAGGGCTAATTTCCGTCTAAACAGAAAGAAGCTCGATGATTTATGGAAAATCCAAATCTGGCGGGACGAATCGAATTATTAAAAAAAGTATTATCAATTTTCATTGAATTTTCAATTAACAAATTTTCAAAGAAATAAAAAAAATAATTATCAGTTATTAATTGTTTTTTCTATTTATAAATATCAAGGATCTCATATTGTATCCTACCGGCAGGAACATTAATTTCTGCTATATCGCCTAAGGATTTTCCCAGCAATGCTTTGCCAATTGGTGAAGTTACAGAAATCTTTCTTTTTTCAAAATCCGCTTCTTCATCACTGACAAGCATATAATCAATTAAAGACCCGTTGGTTTTATTTTTCAATTTAACTTTTGATAAAATGTAAATTTTATCATTTGGCATTTCATCGGCAGAAATAACCTGGACCCTTGACAGTGTAAGTTCCATTTTTGAAATTCTATTCTCCATCATTTCCTGGTCTTGTTTTGCGGCATCATATTCCGCATTTTCTGACAGGTCGCCATGTGAACGTGCTTCGGCTATTTTTTGAGCAATTTCTTTACGCCCTTTTGTTTTCAAATTCCTGACTTCTTCTTCAATCTCTCTTACACGTTCCTTTGTCATATAGATTACTTCCGGCATATTATTCTCCCAATATTAAAAAAAATGAAGCCATTACGAATAACGGCTTCCACGATTTATATAATAAAATGTAGAGAGACAGAACTTAGTTCTGTCTCAACCAGAACAATTCTCAATTACAAAAATAACAAAATTATAGATTATGGAGCAAATGCCCCATCTTTTCTTTTTTTGTGAGCAGATAAGATTTATTTAGTTCATTAGGCTCAATCTCGAGTGGAAGCAGTTCGCATACTTCCAAGCCATAGCTGACCAACCCGACTCTCTTCTTCGGATTATTTGTGATTAATTTCATTTTTCTTACACCAAGGTCAGCCAAAATCTGTGCTCCGATTCCGTAATCTCTCGGGTCAGCCTGAAAACCAAGCTCTTCATTAGCCTCTACGGTATCAAATCCCTTTTCCTGCAGAGCATAAGATTTAATTTTATTAACAAGGCCAATGCCTCTTCCTTCCTGCCTCATATATAGAACTACACCCTTATTCTGTTTTTCAATCATTTTCATAGCGGCATGAAGCTGGGGCCCGCAATCACATCTCATCGAACCAAACACATCCCCTGTAAGACATTCGGAGTGGACTCTTACAAGAATGACTTCGTCTTGAGTCCAGGTACCTTTTATAAGGGCAACATGTTCAAGTCCGTCAATAATGTTTGCATATACTTTTATATCAAAATCCCCGTATTTTGAGGGCAATTTAGCGGTTGCAACACATTTAACGAGGAAATCAGTCCTGAGTCTATATGCAATCAGGTCTTTCACTGTAATTATTTTCAAATTAAATTCTTCTGCAAAAACCTTCAGGTCATCAAGTCGTGCCATTGAGCCATCTTCCTTGAGAATTTCACAAAGGACTCCGGATGGTTTTAATCCTGCAAGCCGCATCAAATCAACAGCGGCTTCAGTATGCCCTGCTCTTCTAAGTACACCTTCTTTTGAAGCAATAAGAGGAAAAATATGGCCGGGCCTGCCCAGGTCCTGTGGCTTGGTATCTTTATTTGCAAGAGCCCTGACCGTAGCCGCTCTGTCATAAGCTGATATACCCGTCGTAGTACCATGAATATAATCAACAGATACAGTAAATTTAGTTCCATGCAAAGCAGAACTGTCCCGAACCATTATACGCAAATCGAGTTCTTTGGCTCTTTCTTCAGTGAGGGAAACGCAAATTAAGCCTTTAGCTTTTGAAGACATGAAATTTATTATTTCAGGTGTACAAAATTCTGATGCTGCAATTAAATCCCCTTCGTTTTCTCTGTCTTCATCGTCCATTACAATGACCATCTTACCACAAACAAGGTCTTGCAATGCTTCTTCAATCGTGTTCATCTTATTAATTACTAATTACTAATGACAAATTACTAATAGATATTATTAAATTATAAATATTAAACAATTATATTTCAATGATTTAATTTGGATATTTAATCCCAAATCATTTTATTTTATCGGGAAGGTTGTGAACCCTCCAATTCAATTTTGTTTTTTTTCGGGAAGGTTGTGAACCTTCCAATTCAATTTTGTATTTTTTTCGGGAAGGTTGTGAACCTTCCAATTCAATTTTGTATTTTTTTCGGGAAGGTTGTGAACCTTCCAATTCAATTTTGTATTTTTTTCGGGAAGGTTGTGAACCTTCCCCTACGATATTTGTTAAATATTATTTTTTATTTTTTTGCAGCTATGGCTGATTTCTCGAAAGTAATTTTCACATTATCGGAAACCTGAAGTATCATGCTCGAGCCGTCAATATCTGTAATTGTGCCATGAATACCTGCGGTTGTAACAACTTTATCGCCTTTTTTAAGGTTTTCAAGCATTTTTTGATGTTCTTTCTGTCTTTTTTGCTGAGGCCTTATCATTAAGAAATACATAATAAGAATTACAGCACCAAACATGACAAGCATTGATATTAATGAACCTGACCCACTTTGTCCACCACCCGGCTGTGACATAGCTAAAATATTTGCAAAAGTATTAAACATGTATTCTCCTGAATAATTACGAATAACTAATTACGAACTACAAATTTACGGAATAAATTGTAATTGATAATTGACTTTTGATAATTATAGATAATGATATGATAAAATCAATTGGAGTTTTGATATTTGTCTAATAATAATTTTTTCCATTGGATATACTCACCGGATAGAATTTTCTCCCTTGCCGTCTTTACAAGCCATAGATAAAATGCTATATTTTGCTGTGTAGCAAGTTGAATGCCTAGAATTTCACCTGATATAAATAGATGTCTCAAATAGCCAAGGGAATATGTAGGGGAAGTTTCTAAACCTTCCCCAACTATGTTTGAATGTAAACCTATTTCTTCATCAATTGGTTCATCTGCCATTTTATATTGGGCATTTCTGATATTAATTTTTCCCTTTGTAGTAAAAAGTTGACCGTTTCTTGCATTGCGGGTAGGCAGGACACAATCGAACATGTCAATACCTCTTTCTATTGCTTCGAGTATGTTTTCAGGTGTACCAACACCCATCAGGTATCTTGGTTTGTCAACAGGAAGTGAATCAGTTGAAATATCTACAATCTCATACATTATTTCTGAGGGTTCACCGACTGATAATCCCCCAATAGCATAACCATCGAAACCAATATCAATCATTTTTTTTAGATATTCTTTTCTTAAATCAGGATAGACACTTCCCTGTCCGATTGAAAAAAGATATTGTTCTCTGCCATATAATGACTTTGTACTGATAAAAGATTGTTTTGAACGAATTGCCCAGCGACTGGATAAATCAGCAGACTTAACCGCTTCTTCTATTGTTGCAGGATAAGGTGTACACTCATCTAATACCATTACAATATCTGACCCAAGTTTACGCTGGATATCAATTACAGATTCCGGTGAAAAAAAATGTTTTGACCCGTCTATATGAGAACTGAAATGAACTCCATCTTCGGTTAATTTTCTTAGTTCTTTCAAGGAAAAAATCTGGTATCCCCCACTGTCGGTTAATATAGGCCTGTCCCAACTAATAAATTTATGCAATCCTCCAAAGTGTTCTATGACCTCAGTTCCGGGCCTCAGATATAAATGATATGTGTTTGATAGGATAATTCTTGTGTTAAAATTCTTCAATGTCTGCTGGTCAATGGCTTTTACTGTCCCTTGCGTTCCAACAGGCATAAAAACAGGTGTCGGGATTTCGTAACCATTAAATTTTAACAGACCCGCTCTTGCTTTACAATCATGACTTTTTTTTTCAACTTTAAAGAACATCAGGTCTCAATTTGAACTGTGTATAAAACTGAATTTTATCTTTGATACAAATTTATTAAGTGGTGATAATAGAGAAAGTGATAAGGAAATACCAATGCAATCTGCAAGCCAATCAAATATTTCAGCATCTCTGCCAGGAATCAAAGACTGATGAATCTCGTCTGTAACTCCAAATACAGCACCAAAAAGTAGAATATATATAATAGCATTTTTTATTCTGATATTTTCAAAATTCCCTAATAAAAAGAAAATAAGTGATGAACCATATACAAAATATGCTAGCATATGCAACAATTTATCATTCCATTCAAATCCCAAATCAATAAATGGAGGACGAGACTGATGAGAAAAAAATAAGATTAATAGAGTCCCAATTGCAGCAGGTAGTATAAATATTATTTTATGTTTCATTTTCATGTTTTTAAATGTATAATTCAAAATTCAAAATGTAAAATGTAAAATGATTAAAATTTATTTGACTTCATTTGTAATATTTTTCTTTGATGTACTAATTATTTTACTGATTAATTTTATGATTTCATCGCAGTTTAATGTAATTGAATTATACGACTTTACATCAATATAATCAGAATCTTTCAACAAATTTAGCCAATAGATAGTTTCTTTAGCTTCTTTTAAAGCAATACCCATTTTATGAATGAAATCTTTTTTTGTTTCTGCTGATTGAGCTTCATAAATATTAGCTCCAATCGAAGTTCCGCATCTTAATACTTGTTTCGCAATTACAAATTCTTTTTTATTTTCACTTAAATATTTATAAAGTTTAACAATCCTTAGAGCAAAATTGTAGCTTTTTTCTATTATCAAATTCCCAATAGATTTATTTTTTTCATTCTTCATTTTACATTTTTTAATTTTATATTGATCAAAATTAATATAACTCAGGCATCCTCGTATTTATTCAATAATTTTTTGAAATTAAGAATTAAATCCGAAGCTGTTAACGTTAATTCTGAATTTTCTATTGCATACAAATCCCCTGCTTCTGCATGAAGGAATGCTCCTAATGCCGCAGATTCCAAGGGTTGGATACCCAAAGCAAGAAAACTGCCTATAATTCCGGATAATACATCTCCGCATCCTCCAGTTGCCATACCGGGATTGCCATTTATATTAAAATAAGATTTTGTTCCATCTGTTACTATTGAAGGAACATGTTTTAACAATATCGTACAATTCAACTTTTTTGCAAGTGATTTAGTAACATTGAACGAATCCATTTCTATAGTTAATCTATCCATATTAATTATTCTTGCAAATTCTCCCGTATGAGGTGTGAGAATCATATTTTTTCTTAAAATATTTGTATTATCAATCGCTTTTAATGCATCGGCATCAATAAGAATTGGTTTTTCTTTTATTTCATTTATCAATTTTCGAACAAGATTCAGAGTTTCTTCAACTTCGCCCAAGCCTGGCCCAATAACAATTGAATCTGCTTTCTCCGATGATTTTATTATATAATCATAAGCACTTCCGGCAATTGTGCCTTCAAATGTTGAAGCTACGGTATGTGTAATAACTTCTGGTAAGAGAGAAGGATGGATTGTTGTAGTGCAAAGCTGAACAAGTCCTGCACCTGCTGAAATTGCTGCATTGGCACAGAGTGCTGCGGCTCCGGGATATAAACTCGAACCGGCTATAACTAAAACTCTGCCGTAATCAAATTTCGACGACCTAATTTGCCTTCCCGGTAGTATAGAATTAACATCATTTTCATCTAATAAAAAGATATTTGAAATAGGTTCCAAAATTGAATCGGGGACTCCGAGATATGCAGTTATAATTTCACCTGAATAGAAGAGACCGTCATTAAGATATAAACCTGTCTTAGGTGCAAACATCGTTATAGTATAATCAGCCTGAAAGCAATTATCATTTGCAAAACCTGTTTCCGAATTTAATCCTGTTGGTACATCAATAGCGAATTTCAATGCCTCGATATTTTTTATCTTTTTCAAGATATCTAATGCCAAACCTCGCACATTCTCAGTTCCCCCAACTCCAATTAAAGAATCAATAATACAATCAAAATTAAAATCAATTGAATTAAGAGAATCGGAATCAGCAATTTTATTAACGGATAAACCTAATATTTGAATTGCTTTGAAGTTTGCCAGAGTTTCGGGACTCATTTTATCTTCTGAACCAATCCAAAATAATGAAATGTCAAAAATATCGTGCAGATGCCTGGCGAGAGCAAAACCGTCTCCCCCGTTATTACCACTTCCACACAATATACATAACCTGGGTTCGGCAATTATTGCATCTTCAAGTATTTCAACAATAATCTCGGCAGAAGACCTGGCGGCATTTTCCATCAGTATTTGAGAGGAAATGTGAAACTCATTAATAGCAGTTTCATCAGCCTTTCGCATTTCATCAGGAGTCAGTATGTATTGCATTAGCGATTTTTTATAATTTTAAACAAATAAATTATAATTTTATATATTAACAATTAACAAAAATAGTGAAAAATGAATTATGCTGAATTTAAATTGTATGTAGTGGCAGAACAATGTTCTGTCCCTACATAGAAACTTTTATTTGTTTAGAACGTATTTTTATATGTACATAATAATATTATTATAAAATTTGAATTTAAAACAAATAAATAAAACAGTTCTGATTACTATTGTATTAGGAACTCTTTTACTCAGGTTTGCCGGTGATTCTGTACTTTTCATCATTGACAAACTCGATACAAATGCCGCAGTAATATGGAAAGTTATTACTTCACTTTTTTTTATCATTCCAATATATGTTATTTTCTTCAGGGGTTTGAATTTAAGGATTAGCCGATATTCAGATGAAGCTGAAAAAATATACTTTATCCAACTCAATCGGATATCGTTATTTACATTCATTATATTCATTTTATATTTGATACTTCATTACATCAAACTTAAAACTCTGATTACGGGAAATTTATTCGCACTATTCGTTTCTGAAATATTTGCTATTTACTCAATCATTGTGTCATTGTATCTGCTTTATTTTATCTGGCTCTGGCTCTTAAACCGGCGGCACAAAAAAACTGTATTCCAGCTTGTCATATTAAGAAACGGCTTATTCTATTTTATCATTGTTGAAGTATTAATCACATTATTTCCTGATTTGAATAAACCCGTTGTTACAATAGTATCAACATTAATGGCAGTTTTTATTGCTCTAATAATGCTGCTCACAGTAAGGAAAAACCAATGGCTCGCCTTACTTCCCAAACCGGAAAAAATAAAATTATTATGGCTCTCATTATTTATAGTTTTAGTAAATTCATTCATTGCATACAGCATTTATTTAAGAGATACCATTTTAGGTATATCATTACTAACATTCGCACCGGGTGCAGTTTCATTCGTAATGGTAGTTTTAGGATTCAGCATTATATATTTCTTCAGAATATTGGTTACAGTATTAGCAAGTATCCCTACATCATATATTATTGAAAGAAAGATAAGGGAGCTTAGTTCATTGAGAGAATTAAATAAAGTAGTATCCGAAACGATTGAAATGAATTTACTACTCGATACAGTAGTTAGGTTAGCTTTAAAATCAACAAAGGGACTTGCCGGCTGGATTGAATTATATTCTAAAGATGGAAAAACAACCGTGAGTGCAGTGCAGAATCTAAGTGAAGAACAAATAAATATTTTAGATAGAACTTCCGAGTTGGAAATACTTTTCAAGTCGAGCGAAAAACCCTTAGTAATAGATTCGGTATATGAAGACAAAGCAGTATCATCTTTGAATTGGGCAGTTATACCGGCGGCAAGGGCAATGCTGGCAGTACCACTGTATTCAAGCGGAGAGAAAATCGGAACACTTTGCGTTCTATGTACCGATGAATATGGGTTTGATGATGATGATGTAAAAATTCTGTCAGCTTTTAGCGATAATGTCAGTATAGCAATTGAAAATGCAAGGTTAGTCAAAGACTCGATTGAGAAGGAAAGGTATATGCAGGAGTTAATGTTGGCAAGAAATATGACTGAAAAACTCCTTCCCCGGAAACTGCCATCCATCAAAAATTATTCTGTAAGAGCATTCTCGCTTCCTGCCGAAGAAGTCGGCGGGGATTACTATGATATAGTGAAATTGAAAAATGGGAAACCATGCATAATAATTGCCGATGTATCGGGAAAAGGCATGAGCGCTGCTTTTTACATGGCACAATTAAAGGGTGTAGTACTCTCGTTAGCAAGGGAAAGCACAGGTGCCGGAGAATTATTGAAACGAATTAATTCAACACTTTTTAGGGCTATTGAAAGACAAATGTATATCACAATGAGTGCATTCGTAATTGATAATGATTATGGAAAAGTAACATTTGCAAGAGCCGGACACATGCCAGGCCTATTTAAAAATAACGGAGAAGTCAGGGAAATAGTGCCGAAAGGCATTGGAGTTGGTTTGGCTAACAATGAGACTTTTGATTTCCACATTGAAGAAATAGAGTTGCATTTTAATGAAGAGGATGTTTTTCTTTTATTTACAGATGGGCTGAATGAGTTAAAAAATCATAATCGCGATGATTTGGGTATCATACCTTTAGTAAAAATTCTTAAACAATCATCTCAGGAAGATACTCAAACTCTTGAAAGAAAGATTCATGAATTAATTAGAGAATTTTCCGAAGGCGAGTCTCAGTCAGATGACATCACAGTTGTTATTGTGAAATATTCAAAGGATATTAATTTTAATTGATAATAGATTATTGAAATTGTATTGATTTTATTATGGAATAATTTTTGATTTAAAGTTTGATTTGAATTATTAAAACTGAAAAATCGTCATATATTCAAAGTATTTATTCAAAGGCGAGGTGGAAATGATAGGGGACAATAAGTTTTCGATTCAACATAAGGAGGTAGAACAAGTAGATTGCCTATATCTGAGAGGCTATCTCGATGCCCATACTGCACCTGTGCTTGAAACGGCAATAACCAATATTATTGGTAAAGGACAAAATAAAATTCTTGTGAATTTCAGGGAACTGGATTACATAAGTAGTGCAGGTTTGGGTGTGTTTATGGCATTTATCGAAGATGTCCGTGATTCCGGGGGAGACATTAAACTTGCGGATATGAAACCAAAGGTTTTTTCAGTTTTTGATTTGCTCGGATTTCCCGTTTTATTTGATATTGAAAAGGAAGAGATAACTGCAATGAACAAATTTCAAAGAGGTGAAGGTTTTAAGCCTTTCGGAATTCAAAAAAATGCAGGGATTGTAGGGGAAGGTTCTAAACCTTCCCAATAGATTTATATTAAAAATGATGCTCAAGAACAAGGAAAAAATATTGAATAAAGAAAATTATATCTGTGCATGCAGGGATTGTAGGGGAAGGTTCTAAACCTTCCCAATAGATTTATATTAAAAATGATGCTCAAGAACAAGGAAAAAATATTGAATAAAGAAAATTATATCTGTGCATGCAGGGATTGTAGGGGAAGGTTCTAAACCTTCCCAATAGATTTATATTAAAAATGATGCTCAAGAACAAGGAAAAAATATTGAATAAAGAAAATTATATCTGTGCATGCAGGAATTGTAGGGGAAGGTTCTAAACCTTCCCAATAGATTTATATTAAAAATGATGCTCAAGAACAAGGAAAAAATATTGAATAAAGAAAATTATATCTGTGCATGCGGGGATTTTTCGGAATTACACAAAATCAGGAATTTCGTTTACTCTAAAGCACAGGTATTTGGATTTGATGACAACGATGCGAGTAAAATAGCATTAGCCGTGGATGAGGCATGTACGAATTTAATCAAACACTCATTTAATTTGGATAAAACGAAAGAGTTTTGTGTTTCGGTCGAACCATCGAGTTTTAATTTTACAGTTAAAATACATGACAAAGGCCAGCCATTTAATCCTATGGAGGTGGATAAATTGGATATGAATGAATACTTTAAGAATTACAAAAAGGGAGGGCTTGGAATACAGATTATACGTGCCGTGATGGATGAGATTAGGTATGTACCATCCGGAGAAGAAGGTTGGGAGAATGAACTAATCCTGACGAAAATACGTAATTAAAATATCATCTGTATTACTATATGTAGAGGGAGATTCTAAATCTTTCTAATTACACAAAGTTAAATAATTCAGACAAAATTATCCTCAATAATTTAAACCTATATCCGTATATTTGTTTTTTTATTTTTAGATAAATTAACAAATTGTAAGGGTAGATTTAATATCTTCCCTATATTTATATAACACGGACATAAATGAAAGCAATAATTATAATAGTTGGATTAGGATTAGGTTTATTTATCGGTATATACCCCGGGTTGACTAAACCCAAACCAAAGTTTATAAAGTTCTTTGCTTTATTAATACCCGTCTTTACAATTTTTCTTACCCTATTACCACCAATTGCAGGAACTTTTGAGGATGCACGGATAGTTGGACAAAGAAGTCCGGGTAAAATGGTGAATGTTAAACTGACACCTATTCCAGGCACAGTAAGGCATGTAACGACAATAAAATCATTGTCCGATGACCCTGAAGATTACATTATAACAGGTGGGTATGAGCAGTTTATAGCTTTTGACAGTCAATCAGGTAAAAATAAGGTTTATAAATTAGTTATTAATAACAAGATAATACCAAAGGAATTAAAAGAGGGGAAACCATTAGTTTCTTTGATAAATTATAATGCCGAAAAAGATAAATACTATTTTAATTCGATAGTGAGTGTGGATCCAATTTTGACATTACCATACGTTGCCAGCCTCGGTGAATTGGTAAGGATTTTGAATTATCACGTTCCTTCAGCGTGGATTGCTGTGCTGGCGTTTTTAATTTCAATGATTTTTTCGGTTCAGTATTTGAGAAAAAGGGATATAAAATACGATGTAATTTCTTCATCAGCCGCTGAAGTTGGAACAGTTTACACAATATTCGCTACGGTAACGGGAATGTTTTGGGCGAAATTTAACTGGGGTTCTTATTGGAACTGGGACCCGCGAGAAACCTCGATATTTGTACTATTGTTAATTTATGGGGCCTATTTCGCATTGCGGTCTGCAATTGAAAAGGAAGACGTGAAGGCGAGATTAAGTGCGGTTTATTCGATACTTGCCTTCATAACAGTCCCATTTTTTGTTTTTGTATTGCCGAGAATAACACAAAGCTTGCATCCGGGTAGTGCAAGTGAGAGTAATATTGGCCCTGTGCTAAGCTCGCAATCGGACATGCTGAATACAACAAAGCAATATATATTTAGTTTGTCAATGATGTCTTTTACTATAATATTTTTATGGATTTTGAATTTAAGAATCAGGGTTGGAAATTTAAAATTGAAAATTAATAATTAAATATAATGAGATAAAGTATGATAGAATTTCTAATTAAGCACTCGATATACATTGTCCTTATTATTGTGTTAATAATATGGGCAGGAATATCATTTTATTTGTATAGTTTGGATAAGAAAATAAGTAAACTTGAAAAAAATATTCCTGATATTGTGGAAGGTTCTAAACCTTCCTAAAAATAATTATTTTTTTATGGGAGAGAAAAATGAAAAAGAAATACATAATTGGAGCTGTAATAGCTGTAACATTTGCTGTGGTGGCTATACTTTCATTCGACAGCAGTAAAATAGAATATACAAATTTTGCAAAAGCAAAAGCTACGGAAAAGACTTACCAAATAATAGGAAGCTGGTTAAAAGACAAACCGAGCAATTATAATAACAAGGATAACACATTTACATTCTATATGTGCGATGATAAAAAAGACACAGCTTGCGTGATTTTCCACGGTGCTAAGCCAAACAACTTTGACATGGCTACACAAGTTGTCGTTAAAGGCAGTTACACACAAAACAATTTCCATGCATCTGAGATTTTGACTAAATGCCCATCGAAATATGAAGCAGAAATGAAGAAAGCAGGAAGCTAAACAATTACGAATTACGAATTATGAATTACGAATTTTTCTAATTTGTAATAAACGGATTCTTGTTTTAAAATTTAATTAAGTAATCAGGCAGGTTTTTTATGGTTGGGAAATTAATAATTATATTGTCGTTTGTATTGGCTCTGGCTACTACAGTGGCATATTTTATATCGAAGGAAAAGGAAGACAAGGCTAATAAGCTTGGAAGGTATTTATATTTATCTTTATTCTTTTCAATTGTGCTCGCTTCGGGAATTTTACTTTCAAATATATTGTCATTTAATTATCAATATACATATATCTGGAGTTACAGTTCAAAGCTTCTGCCTTTGAACTTGCTAATATCATCATTTTATGCCGGACAGGAAGGTTCATTTCTTTTATGGACGTTTCTGATAAGCTTAGCCGGAGTTTTTTTATTATACTATACAAAAAAATATGACTATGAACCAAGAACGATGGCTTTTTATACATTAATACTTGTTTTCCTGACACTACTTTTAATTATTAAGAGCCCGTTTAATTTTATATGGGAATCCTTTCCCGATGTTGACCCTAACATAGTGCCACCAAATGGGCGCGGATTAAATCCGATACTGGAAAGTTATTGGATAAGCATCCATCCTCCAATATTATTTACAGGATATGCGTTATTATCTGTCCCGTTCGCTCTTGCTATAGCAGGCATGTTCAAAAAGGATTACACGAATTGGGCAAATCTTGCAACTCCATGGGTATTGACAGCATCAGCTATATTGGGATTTGGCATCATTCTCGGAGGATTCTGGGCTTATGAAACATTGGGCTGGGGAGGATTCTGGGGTTGGGACCCTGTTGAAAATTCATCTCTATTACCTTGGCTATTGTCAATAACACTTGTTCATACCTTGCTAATTCAAAAGAGAACGGGTGGGTTAGTAAAAACAAATTTTTTACTTGCAATTTTTGCATTCATATTTGTATTATATGCTACATTCCTTACTCGTAGTGGTGTTCTCGGAGATACATCGGTGCACTCATTCGTTGACCCGGGACAATTAGTGTATCTTCTGCTATTAATATTCCTTGTCTCATTTGCATTGATAGGATTAGTTTTCTTTGCTATCCGATTTAAAAATATGTCGAAGGTGAAAATTGACCTGAAATACGACAGCCGTGAATTTTTTATTACACTTGGTTCGGTATTAATTGTTGCAGTTACATTGATTGTGTTTTTCGGAACGAGTTTACCAATATTTCAGGAAATCATGGGTAAACCTAAGTCGGCGGTTGAAATATCATATTATAATAACTGGAATCTTCCTTTAGCAATACTTATGTTTCTGACTAATGCTTTTTCTCTTTACTTAAACTGGAAAAGTACAACAAGCATTGGTATAGCCCTGAAAAATTCATTGCTCTCGGCTGGATTATCCATACTTTTAACAATATTGGTATTAATAGCCGGAGTAAAAAGAATTGACCATGTTTTATTATTCTTCAGTTCATTCTTCTCAATAACAATTAATATAGTTTTTATATTCAGAACAGGAAGAAGGAAAATCAGGTTGGTTGGCAGTTATATATCACACTTAGGACTTGCACTACTTCTGCTTGGAGCCTTGACATCATCGGTCTTTGTTACTGAAAAGCATATTAATCTGAAAAATGCAGGAACCGATGAAGCATTAGGTTATAAATTCACGCTTGTTGGCAGAGACCAAATTGAAAAGAATATGACAGACAGAGAGAAATATAAATATCATTTAAAAATACAGGGAAATGGTGTTAATTCAATTGTAAGCCCTGTGATTTATTGGAGTGATTTTAATGAACGTTCTTCACCATTCTTCGAACCGGGAATAAAAAGATATATAACAAAAGATTTATACATTTCACCGAATAGTATTACACTCGAGTACCCTTATCCAAGTATGGATTTAGGCAAGGGTGAAACATTTGCAGTTCCTTTCGACAGTTCATTTAAAGTTAGTTTTATAAAATTTGAAATGACTGCTATGATGGATGGTGGAGGACATGCTAATAGTACTGTTATGCCTATGGGTGCTATTGTTGAATTGATTGACAAGGGAAAGTCTGTTATTGATACTTTGTTTGCCGAAGTAAATATGGAAACCGGTGATTTTAAACCTATCATCAAAAATGTGCCTGACAAAAATTTTAAATTAGGTTTTACAAGATTTATTAGTAATTCAGAGAATATTGCACTGTCAAGAGTCGAAATTTCAATTTTACCTGAAAACCAGGAAATTACCCATCCTGAAGAAGTCATAAGCTTTCAGGTTTCGACAAAACCATTCATCAATTTAGTTTGGTTAGGAGTTATATTCGTTGTTACAGGACTTTTTCTGACAATTAAAAAACCATTTTTATACAAAGAAAATAATATAAATGATTAGCTATATAATTTATAAGGAATTATATGTAATTTAATAATAATTAAATATCTTACTTAGAAATTGAAAAATAATAATATTAAAAAATCAACGTCATTCAGAAAAAATTTTAAAATAATAATAATTGGAGAAATAATGTATAGATTTAAAACTTTTGCAATTTTTGGATTAATCTCTTTTGTTCTTGTTACCAATACTGCTTGTACACAAGAGAAAACAAATGAACAACAGGATGTAAAAATTGCTTTGAATACAGGTAATAACCCTCATGAAATGCTTGCATCAAATGCTTCAGGAGTTGAGAATACAGCAATCGGAAAGGTTATACAAATTGAAACTGTAGCTAAACAAAAGCAAGGATTCGCAGTAGATTTCACCTGGAAGGAAAATGGTAATTCAACGAAATTTTCTGATTTCACTAAAGGAAAAGTTGTATTGTTGAACTTCTGGGGAACATGGTGTCCGCCTTGTAGAAGAGAGATACCCGACCTCGTTGAAGTAAGTAAAGAATTAGCAAACAAAGATTTTGTTTTAATAGGAATTGCACTTGAAAGAGGTGCCGATGTAACATCAAATATTACTAAGGTATCGGACTTTATGAAAAGTAATGGTATCCCTTATAATAATTTTATCGGTGTTGAGGCAATAACCAATGCATATGGCGGTATAGCTGCTGTTCCTACAACTTACATAATTGACAAAAATGGAAAAATCTCAGAGACGATAGTTGGTATGAGGGGAAAATCCGATTTTATGGAATCAATAAAAAGAGTGCTAAAGTAATTTTACGAATTATGAATTACGACCCTTCGACTTCGCTGTTAATGACACATTACCAGAAATCTTGATATATTATGAATAGCCACGACTTTTAAGTCGTGGGATGGTTACTCACCACAATTCGGGATTTATCCCCTTAATATTAGTGACTAAAGTCAGAATCGGGTGGAAATAAACCTCCACGAACTGAAGATAGTGGCTATTCAAATAAAGAACGATTTTAATTTGTCATATTTTTGTTTTACCATCGCATCGGCGGTGGTCATTGACTCAGGGTGACAAGATTACGAATGAAAATTTTGTTAATTCAATATTAAAAATTTAAAAACCCTGATAGTTTCTTATCAGGGTTTTCTTTATGTACGCCAGACAGGACTCGAACCTGTGACCCTCAGCTTAGAAGGCTGATGCTCTATCCACCTGAGCTACTGGCGCAAAATCAATTACGAATTACGAATTAAGTAATACTTCTAAGTTAGATTGCAAAATTAAGATTTTTTTATGTTTAATCAAAAATAAAAGCTTTTAAAATTTGTAATTACAGGCATTTATACCTAATTTTGTAGTTGGACCAAGTCCCGTGCGGCTAAGAAGAGCCCAATCCCGCCAGGTCCGGAAGGAAGCAACGGTAAGTTCATGCTTAGGGCGCCACGGCAAACTTGGTCTTTTTTTAATTACGAATTACGATTAACGAATTAAGATTTACTCCATAATTAAAGATTTTTTAGTTTCAAACGTCAACTTAATGTTATAATATTTATACAAATTAAAACCTTTACAGGTTTATATATCAAATGGTAAAAGAAATATTAATAAATTCTACTCTTAACGAAGAAAGAATCGCAATCACCGAAGACGGCAGGCTCGCCGAGCTATTCATTGAATTACCCGATAAAGAACGTTCTATTGGAAATATTTTTCTTGGTAAAGTTACTAAAATAGTTGAAGGAATTAATGCAGCATTTGTGAATATTGGACAAGGACAGGATGCTTTCCTTCACTTTTCCGACATTGACGATAAACTTGAAAATATAATTACCGACGACGAAGATGAAGAGCTTTATGAAAAAGCAAAACAAAGAAAAGCCGCAAGATTAGCCTCTAACGGGAAAAGGGAAACTGCGGTTACAACAAAAAAATTTAAGCAAACAAAAACAAAAGATAACAAACAGAAACCTAAATCAGGCAGACGCGGAAACTTTAAATTAAATATCGAACAGGGGCAGAATATAATTGTACAGATTGTAAGGGAAGCATACAGTTCCAAAGGTGTAAAAGTAACAACAAGAATTGGAATACCAGGCAGGTATGTAGTGCTAATGCCCTTCGACGATGTGATTGGTATTTCAAAAAAGATTTCATCGCTTAGAGAGAGACGCAGACTCAGACAACTTGCAAGAAACTCACTGCCCACCGGCCTGGGGTGTATCATCAGAACAGCCGCACAGAAAATAAATGAACATGAACTCCTGAAGGATTGGGACAGCCTTGTAAAAATTTGGAATGAAATCGAGGAAAAAGTTAAAAAAGCAAAAGAACCAATGCTTCTCTATCAAGACCTACCTATTGCAACAAGTGTAGTCAGAGACCTGATGACAAAAGATGTGTCAAAGGTGACTATTGATTCAAAGAAGTTATACAAGGAAATTTCTAATTATTTGAAATGGGCATCACCTGCACTTGTTGATAAAATTTCACTTTATAGTGATTCAAAACCGATTTTCGAGCATTTCGGAATCGAAAAACAACTCGAACAAACCTATAAAAGAAAAGTAAGGCTTCCGAATGGTGGAACAATAGTTATTGACCAGACTGAAGCAATGATGGTTGTAGATGTCAATTCAGGTAAAGCCATATCTGAAAGGGAACAGGAAAAAAATGCTCTTCAGACAAACCTGGAAGCCGTCAGGGAGATTGCCCGACAGGTAAGGCTCAGAGACATAGGCGGTATTATACTCGTTGATTTCATAGATATGAGGAAACTTCCTTTCAGGAAGAAAGTCTATGCTTTAATGAGGAACGAATTAGATAGAGATCGTTCAAAGACAATTGCCTATCCACTGACTCAGTTAAATTTGATGCAGATTACCAGGCAGAGAGTCAATCAAAATATAACAGAAAAAATCAGCGAAAGCTGTCCAATGTGTCAGGGTACAGGTAAGGTTATATCAAAGGGTGTTCTCTCGACTGCAATAGAAAGATGGCTAAAGAATTTCAGGTCAAATTCAAGAGAATTCCGATTGACTTTAATGGTTCATCCAAATCTTGCTGAATTTTTGTCGGATGGAACAATATCAAAGCTTGCACGCATGATGATAAAATACTTTGTGAAGATAAAATTGCAGCAAAGCAACCACTTAAGAATTGATGAATTCAAATTCATTTCTGCACGCCAGGAAAAAGACATAACACAGGAGTTTCTGTAATCAGCAATGGATAAGCAAAGCAGAACACTTACAATACTTGGTTCAACCGGCTCAATCGGGATACAAACACTACAGGTGCTGGAATCTTCTTCTGAAAAATTCTGCCTTGGATTCATAACCGCAAACTCGAAAATAGATATACTCGAGGAACAAGCTAATAAATTCAACCCGGTTGGTGTAGCAATCAGCGATGAAAAATTCTATCATGAGTTCAGGAAAAAAACGAGTTATAAAGGTAAGATTTTATGCGGCAAAGAAGGTGTTCTTGAAGCGGCTTCATATTATAAGAATGACATGGTATTAAGTGCACTCGTTGGCTTCAGCGGTGTTCAGCCGACACTTGCGGCAATTAATTCATCGAAAACCGTTGCGCTCGCTAATAAGGAAACTCTTGTTAGTGCAGGTTCGATTATAACCACTTCAGCAAAAGAAAAAAATGTTCCGATTATTGCCGTTGACAGCGAACATAGTGCTATTCTTCAATGCTTAGTTGGTGAATCAATTGATACTGTTGAGAAAATAATTCTGACGGCATCAGGAGGCCCATTCTGGACAACACCTGGTGAAGAATTTGAATCTCTGACAGTCGAACAAGCCCTCGAGCATCCCAACTGGTCGATGGGAAATAAAATCACGATAGATTCGGCAACGATGATTAATAAAGGATTTGAGGTAATCGAAGCTCACTGGATATTTGGCTTGCCTATTAATAAAATTGAAGTATTGATACACCCTCAAAGCATAGTTCATTCAATGGTTCAGTTTATTGATGGCTCTGTGAAAGCACAGCTTGGAATACCTGATATGAGAATTCCAATATCTTATGCTTTAAATTATCCCAAAAGATTGAATTACGATTTTCCAAGATTAGAACTAACAGAAATAGGTATTCTTACTTTTGAAATGCCTGATTATTTCAGATTTCCCTGCTTAAAGTTGGCGTATGAAGCAATTGAAAAAGGGGGTTCAGCCACAGCAGTACTAAATGCGGCTAATGAAATAGCAGTCTATGCTTTTCTTGAAAATAAAATTTCATTACCTGAAATTGCGAGTTTAATTGAAAAAGCATTAAATAAAATAAAGATTATTGCTCGACCGACAATAGACGAAATTATAGATACAGACAAAGAAACAAGATTATTAGTTGAAAGTATAATTAACGAAAATATCAAATAATATAAAGAAAGACTATGGGATTTTTAAATGATGTATTTTATTTACTGCTGGTAATTAGCATACTGGTTGTAATACACGAATTCGGACATTTTATAGCTGCAAGACTGACAGGAATGAGAGCTGAAGTATTTTCAGTAGGCATGGGTCCAAGGATTCTCGGATGGAATAAAATTACCGGCTTCAATTTCGGAAAACTTGCAAAAGACTGGGATGGACAGGGACATACTGATTATAGAATAGCATTACTTCCGATTGGTGGTTACGTAAAAATTTCCGGAATGATTGATGAAAGCATGGACACTGAGTTTATAAAGAAGGAGCCACAGGCATGGGAATTTCGCTCAAAATCAACATTGCAAAAGACATTTGTAATTAGTGCCGGTGTAATAATGAATACATTGCTGGCAATTCTATTTTTTTCGGCTATTGCATTTTTCAGCGGAAAATCACTTTACCAGACTACAACCATTAGATATGTTGAAAGCAAATCAATAGCAGAAACTATTGGTTTTAAGGCTGGTGACAAGATTCTTTCGGTTAATGGAAAAGCAATTGTAGATTGGGAACAATTCTTTCAACTTTTGGCTGAAAAAGATTTCGGTAATAATAAGTATATAAAAGTTCAACGGGAGGGTAACCAGGTTACATTGAAAGCCGAAGGAACTAAAATACTTAAAACAATTTCCAATCAGGAGCACTTTGGTATTTATCCTAAGGGTACAAAAGTATTAATTATGGCTATCGAAACACTTAAGCCTGCAGGTAAAGCAGGAATGCAGCCTGGGGATACTGTTAAAAGTATAAATGGAGAGCAAATTTGTTCCATAACTCAGTTTATCGGAATCGTAAAAAGCCATAAAAACAGTTCACTGTTTATTGAGTGGGAAAGAAAAGGTAAGATTCTAAGCGACTCAATTAAGCCTACTGAGAAAGGGATTATTGGCGTTCAAATTGACCAGGATTATTTCGGGCCTGTTAAACATGTTGACTATGGTTTATTAGAATCAATAAATATCGGAGCAGATGAAACATACCGCACTGTAGTTTTGTTTGTCGGTTCGGTAGTTCAAATTATAAAAGGTAATGTCTCGGTAAAACAATCCATCGGCGGGCCTATAATGATAGCTAAAAGTGCCTCTCAATCTGCGGAAAGAGGCTTATCATATTTTATAAGATTCATGGCTGTTCTATCCATAACCCTTGCAGTTTTAAACATACTCCCCTTCCCTGCACTCGATGGAGGACATCTTGTATTTATTATAATCGAAGGAATAATCAGGAGAGAAGTTCCGCCAAAGGTGAAAATTGTGTTTCAGCAAATCGGCTTTGCAGTTTTGATGCTCTTTATGCTTTATGTGATTTATAATGATTTCACGAGACTTTAAAATTAATTGACAATTAATAATTGACAATTGTTAATTTGAGAAAAATCAGATGAATAACCACTATTTTAAATAGTGGAAATCTTTACTAAAAATAACATACTGGCGATAGCCACTTAAAATATTTTGATATTGAATTTGATGAAATCGTATTAGATGAAATGAAAAAGACAAAAGAAATCAGGATTCTTGTTACAAATGACGATGGTATTGACTCACCGGGAATTTTTGCTCTGGTTCATTCAATGAAACGGCTTGGAAAGGTTGTTGTCGTAGCACCGGACAGACAGCAAAGTGCCGTGGGACATGCTTTGACAGTCTCTGACCCATTGAGGGTTGTTCCATTCCACAGAAACGGAGAAATGTTCGGATACGCAATTAACGGAACTCCCAGCGATTGTGTTAAACTTGCAATGTCGTCCCTGCTGGATGAAAAGCCTGACCTTGTGGTTTCAGGAATTAATCATGGGCAAAACACTTCGATTAATATTCTTTATTCAGGAACTGTATCAGCGGCTACTGAGGGAATGTTAATAGGAATACCATCTATTGCCGTATCACTTGCATCTTACAGCCATAAAGCTGATTGTGCAGTAGCCGCAGATTATTCGTTTGATATTGCAAAAAAAGTATTAAAAACCGGTTTACCTGAAGGCACTCTTTTAAATGTTAACATACCGGCAGTACCTAAAGAGAAAATAAAAGGTATAAAGATTACCAGGCAAAGCGATTCTCAATGGAATGACCATTATGAGAAAAGGATTGACCCATTTGGCAGAGATTATTACTGGTTTTCCGGTGAATATAAAGTTATTGATAAAGATTTGGAAACCGATGATGCCGCCTTGCTCGCAGGATATGTTTCGGTAACTCCGATTCAATTTAAATTTACTAATTATGATGCTATTAGTAAGCTTAAAGTATTGGAAAAAAAGAGTAAATAAATTGATAAATAATTAAAATGAATATTCTATTCATCGCTCCGTTGAAATCTACGTTTGTCAAAAATGACATTGCAATTCTATCAGAACGACATAAACTCCTGCTCGAAAATTCTGAAATTGGAAAAGGATTCATCGGATTAAATAATTTATTGAAAATTATATTCAGGTCGTTTTTTAGAATATTCAAGGCTGATGCTGTTTTCTGTTGGTTCGGTGATTATGCATCATTATTCCCTACCCTATTTGGAAGACTATTCAGAAAGCCTGTGTATGTCATTGCAGGTGGATTTGATGTGAGCTACATACCTGAACTTAATTACGGAGCAAGAGCCAGAGCCTTACGTTGGTTCTGTGCAAAGCATTCCTTCCGTTTTGCTACAACGGTTTTACCTGTCTCGAAATTTGCAGAAAAATGCCTGAATGATAGATTGAATGGCAAATTTAAAAAATCAATTGTCGTATATAATTGCATTGATGTGGAAAAATTAACTGTATATAAAAAAGATGTTGAAAGAAATATCGTTCTCACTGTATCGAGAGCAGATGATAGCATTGAATATATTTTAAAAGGTACAGACAGGTTTATTAACATAGCACGTAAAATGCCACACAGACAATTCGTCATAGCAGGATTGCAGGCACAGGCACTGGAACTTGCCCAAAAAAAAGGAAGCGACATATACAACTTGAAAATTATTCCCGGCTTTTTATCTTTATATGATGAAATTATACCATTATATAATCAGGCATCGGCTTATATTCAGCTTTCATTGGAAGAATCATTCGGAATATCAGTTGCAGAGGCAATGGTTTTCGGCTGTGTCCCGATAATAACAAATAAAGGCGGATTGCCTGAAGTCGCAGGTGATAAGGGATTAATCATTGAAACTGATGATGATGTAATAAATTCAATTGAACATTCATTTCAATATTCAGAACCACAAAGACAAGCACTAATTGAACAAGCAAAGAAATATGATATAGGTAAAAGAAGAAATGAATTATTTGGAATTATTTAATTTTACTTTTTACCCTTCAAATAATAATAGCTATCCCCTACTGCTCTGAATATCTGGATGAATTTGAAATTGTAATTCCTGTTGACATATATAAAACATAAAATGCCGAGTGATAGTAGATAAACAATAACACCAAGTGGAATCAGGTATTGATTGCCGCTCAATCCGACAAAATAATATGTTACAAATGATAGAATGACTGAAATGACAACATAGAGAAATACTGTGTATGGTTTTTGAGCGGCATTGATTATCGTTGACAAAATAACAAATGGTAAGCCTAAAGCAGCAAACATTAATACATTGAAATGAGCAACTGCAAGATGGTATTTAACAGGCAGGAACCATTCAATAAGCAATCTGCTCAAGCCAAGTTCCAGAGGAATGATTATTATTAAAAAACTAATAAAAATGAATGATGTCGCTTTTGTCATCAGGTCGTTCAATCCTTTAAAATTCTTGCTTTCTAATGCACGAACTGCCGCAGGATATACAAGAGAAATAGCCGCATTTGCAGTTTCCTCGAAGAAACGGAAAAGTGTTTTTGCCGAATAATAAATTCCAACAACCTGTGTTGAAAAGAAAAACTGTACAATATATATATCCAATTGCTTAGGTAAGGCATTAAAAGCACTCGTCAACATCAATGGAAAACCAAAGGAAAGCAATCGCTTTAGTCCTATACCTCCTTTAAAACCAAACTCAAGCTTATTGAAAGTGATGATTATTGAAAGAAAAGTACTGATGATTGAACCTGCAAAGTAAATCACAAGCATGAGATTGAAATTTAGTTGGTGGAATGAAAATATATAATATACAGTCATAATTGCCATCGAACCGAAAAAGGAAAAGTCAACCCAGAATAACTTTTGCATTTCATGGTCACGTAAAAGCAATTTTATACAAAATGTCCGTGGAATAAACACAAGGCAAAGCAAAGGAAGATAGTTTGCAATTTCTTTTATCCTTGGTTCATTAAAAACACCGGACAGGGGATTTTGAATGGTGAAAAAAATCAGAGAAGCTCCGAAAGCAATTACAACATGAACAACAACTGAATAAGTATTGACAAGCCTTACATTGTCTTTATTCATCCCGAATTGTATAAGGTTTGTCAGGTAAGCATCGGCCACAATAAAAATCCAGGTATGAAGATTGATTAAAAGAGCATATAAACCAAGGTCATTCGGGTCGAGGTATTTCATTTGGAAAATCAGGACAAGCCCATATAATATATACAGGAATTTGTCAGCTACTGACCATGAAATTTTACCAAGATGCTCTTGTACTTTCATAAATTGTCTTTATTAGGATTTGTTGGATTTAATGATTATAGGATTAATAAACAATGACCTACAAAATATATTTTATAATTTATATTAGCAAATGCTATTAATCAATTTATTTATCAGTGTGTTATACAAATTTTAAATATCTGCGAAATCCTTTAATCTGTTCAATCTGTGGTCAGATTTTTTGTGGGATTTCATTACCTACTTCTTTAATTCCTTCTTTGATTTTCAATACCAAAAGCATTACAAATCCGACAATAAAAAATAATGCCAAGGATAGAATCGCCCACCTGTATGAGCCGCTGAATTGTAATGCAAGTCCGAATGCAAGTGGTCCAATCCAGCTTGTTCCTTTGTCGCTGATTTCATATAAACTGAAATATTCAGCTTCTTTATTTTTCGGTATCAAGTGTGAGAACATAGAACGGCTCAACGATTGTGTTGCACCCAAGACTATTGCTATCACTCCACCAAGTATATAAAATCCTGTTTCTGAGCTTAAATACTGGAATGAATAAAAAACACAACCAGTCCAAATTACGAGGCTGATTAATAATGCTCTTTTCGTTCCGATTGAATTTGCTATGTAATTAAATAGCAAAGCACCAAAGAATGCCATGAACTGAACCATGAGAATCACAGTCGTCAGAGTGGACATTGACAAACCCAACTCTTCCTGTCCGAATACTGCCGATATGGCAATCACAGATTGCACACCGTCATTATATAGGAGATATGCAATAAGAAATATTAATGTCTTAGGATAATTGAAAGAGCCTTTGATTGTAGCAAATAGCTCTTTGAAACCTATTGAAATAAGCCTCTCCCCTGTTTGTTTTTGCTTCGCTGATTGCCGGATTTTCAATGTGAGCATAGGAATAATTGTGAATAAAGCCCACCAAATACCGGCGGAAACAAGATTCAGCCTTATTGCCATTTCGGAAGTCAATCCCAACTTTGAAGCATTGAGGTATAAAGCAAGATTCAGAGCTAATAAAACACCACCTCCGAGATAGCCGAAAGCCCAGCCGATTGAAGAAACTGCATCCCTCCTGTCAGTTTCAGCTATATCATTCAGGTAAGCATTGTACATTACAGCAGAAGCACCAAAGCTTATATTCGCTATAATGAAGAATAATGCACCAAGCAGGTAGTTAGTTCCATGCAGGAAAAACAAGCCCATTGTTGAAATTGAGCCGATATAGGCAAACAATCCAAGCATAAACTTTTTCTTATGTGTATAATCTGCTATTGCACCAAGCAGAGGCAAAACAAGAACCTGCAAAAGAACCGAAGCAGAAACTACATAAGGAAAGAAAGAGCCTGAATGAACCGGTACACCAAGTATATGAACAAAACCGTGGGCATCTGCTCCTGCCTTGGTTATCGAGGTCAGGTAGGGACCAAGAAAAACTGTAATTACAGTCGTATAAAAAACCGAATTTGCCCAGTCGTAAAAGTACCAGCCAATCCGTTCTTTTCTTGTGCTTAATTGAGAATCTGACATTAAAAAATAAAATGTTAAAAATAATTGTTACAAATATCAGGAGAAATGGGAAATTATTTTGTATAATTAATCATCTAATATTTATTATCAGTAACTTTTATATTTGCCATTCTGAACTCGGTTCAGAATCCATAGCCACAACCCACATCAACAGCCCCCTTTTTCAAAGGGGGTTCGGGGGGATTTCTTTCTCCCCTCTCCCATTGGAGAGGGATTGGGGGTGAGGTTTAGAAATCAATCACATTTTTTCTTATATTTGCTTACGAGTAATTTTATTAATTCATTTCCCTTATTGTTATGGCTGATAATATTGCGGACAAACTCTCAAATCTTGTAACTGATTTCCGCCTTGCGAACTTCAGGGGATTGAACGAATGGCAAACCCGCCAAACATATATTGAACCTTTCTGGGAAATTCTTGGCTGGAATGTTCGGAAGCAATCAGAAGTACAAGGTGAAAAAACTGAATCATCAAAAAGACCGGATTATAGATTTCGCAAAGACAACAAAACTCTTTTCTTTGTCGAAGCAAAGAAACCAAATGAAAATCTGAAAGAAAATCAAAATCATATTTACCAGGCAAAAATTTATTGCTGGAACGGTAAAGTACCTCTTGCTGTGCTGACCGACTTCGAGGAGTTCCGCCCATTCCGTGCCTACGGACTGCCAAAGAAAGATGACCGCGAAAAAGGAATTATCAAGCAGTTCGATATGAAGTGCGAAGAGTACCCGGACAGAGCATACGATTTGCTGAATACTTTCGGTAAAGAAGCAGTCTATGGCGGCTCGCTGAATGAAATAATACAAAAACCGACTCAGGTGGAACTTCGCGATACAGTTGACAAGCATTTCCTGATTACGCTTACAAAGTGGCGTACCGACTTAGCCGCACAGATTGCAAAAATAAATAAATTTGCTAATGAATTTGACCTTGCCGAAGCTGTGCAGAGGATTCTCGACCGCCTTGTGTTCCTGCGGGTTCTGCAGGACAGGGACATAGAGACTGAAGATTTCATGTGCGGAATTTCAAAAAGCAAAACCGATGAACCTTATTCTGCTTTCCTTAAAATATGCAAAGCGATGGCTCCCAAGTACAACGGCTTAATTTTCAATCCTCATCCTCTGTCTGAGAACCTGAAAATCGAAGGACGACTGTTCAAAAAAATTGTTCAGGAACTGGATTTCGAGGAATCGCCATACCGCTTCGATGAAATCCCTGTGGAAATGCTCGGCACAATTTACGAACGATTCCTCGGTGATGAAATTAGTTTCAGCCCAAGGGGAAAACTCGTTATTGACAAGAAACCCGAAGTACGAAAAGCAGGAGGAGTATATTATACACCTCAGTATATAGTAGAATATATTGTGCAGAACACTGTCGGAAAATTGTTGGAAATCTGCAAAACTCCCGAAGATGTTGCAAAGCTGAAAATACTCGACCCGGCTTGCGGCTCAGGCTCTTTCCTGCTGGGTGCTTTCAACTTATTAATCAAATGGCACGAGGATTATTTTTCTGCAAATCCTACAAAGATTATTGAGAAAACGGGAAAACAATACTTCAATCTGGCATACCTTGACGATAACAACATAACAAAGCTTACGGCAAAGATGAAAGGGAGAATACTTCAAAACAATCTTTATGGAGTTGACCTGGACAAGCAGGCAACGGAAGTAGCCCAGATGTCGCTTTACATCAGGGTACTCGAAGGACTGACTGGCGAAAGCATAATGCAGTTGGGTTTCCACGAAGCACTGCTTCCCCGTTTAGACGGTAACATTAAATGCGGAAACTCCCTAATCGGACCCGATTTCATTAATGAAGGCTTTTTTAAATTACCAGAACGAGAAAAGCACAAAATAAATCCATTCGATTGGGAAGAACAATTCCCATTCATAAAAGAAAAGGGTGGATTTGATGCTGTGATTGGAAATCCACCCTATTTGAGAGTTCAAGGATTACAAGAATATCATTCAAATATTATTCAATATCTGAAGAATTATTACAAATCAGCATCAACGGGTAATTTTGATATTTATGTTATTTTTATTGAAAAAGGATTTTCTTTATTAAATGATAGGGGTTATTTTGGTTTCATTGTACCTCATAAATTTTTCCCTTCACAATTTGGAGAAAATATTAGAGAATTAATAACTTCAAAAAATGCACTTGAAGAAATTGTTCATTTTGGTTCAAATAAAGTTTTTGAACAGGCAGATACCTACACTTGCTTATTATTTTTATCAAAAAAGAAAAATAAGGAATTTAAAATTATTGAATTTGGTAGTGGTGCTGATTTAGAATCCGAATTAAATCTTATCGCAAAAAGCAAAAATAAAGAAAGTAATAAATTTAAAATTGGATTTATTAATCATCCTGAAAAAAGTAAAGATAAATGGAGCTTTAAATCTGGTGAGACTGGTGGTTTAATTGATAAATTATTGAATTCAAATTTTCCTAAATTAAATGAAATTACAGAAAAAATATTCGTGGGTCTTCAAACAAGTGCTGATGATATTTATGTTCTTAAGGTTAAGGATAATAAATACTTAAATTATAAAAATTTGAAATCGTTTAAGTTATTTTCAAAATCGTTAAATGAAGAAGTTGAAATCGAAAAAGGTTTGATTAAACCATTCCTTATGGGACGTGATGTTTACAGATATGATGATCCAATTTTCCGTAATTACGTTATTTTCCCTTATACAATAATTAATAATAGTGCTGTTATAATGGCTAAAGAAAATATAAAAGAAAAGTTTCCCAATGGGTGGCATTATTTATTAGAAAATAGAAAAGTATTAGAAGGTAGGGAAAATGGTAAAATGAATCATGATAAATTTTATGCTTATATATATCCTAAAAATTTAGCTTATTTTGAACAAGAAAAAATATTAATTAGAGAATTGGGTGATAAACCAAATATGTTTTTCGATAATGAAAATTTTTATCATACTGCAAAAATTTACTCTTTATTGCTTAAAGATAAAAGCAATTTAAATTATCTTTATATGCTAGGTATTTTAAATTCAAAAATTCTAAACTTCTTTATTAAAAATACGAGTGAAATTTGGGGTACCTCTCACAAATTCAAAACTCAATTTTTAAATCCTTTTCCAATACCTAATCTTACAGATAGAAAAGTAAAAATAGATATGGTTTCTCTCGTTGACCGCATGTTGAAACTTCACAAAGACAAACAAACCGCCTCGGACTTCGACCGCAAGCAAATAGACCAATACATAGCCAAGACAGACAAAGAAATAGACAAACTTGTCTATGAACTCTACACCCTAACCGAAGAAGAAATCAAGGTTGTGGAGGGTATATAGAGATGGAAAATAATAAAATAAGTATTAAATCAAGTTTGAATGATATTAATGAGCATTCAGGAATTATTATTTTAATGGATGCAGCTGGTACAAAGAGTAAAGATATTAAACAATGTATAATATTTTTAGACAAATTTAAAAAGAATATAGATTTAGCAAAAAAAATTGCTGAAAGTAATTCAGATAATGAAAACTATTTAAAAATTAGAGACTTCTCTTATATTTTTTTTCAGGATACGATTATTTTTAGTTTTGTTTTTAATAGTCCTGAAGACATTTTATCTTCATTATATGAAATTCATGGAATTATTTCATCTTTCTTTGTTTTTAATTTAATTGATAATATTCCATTACGTGGTGTAATGAGTATCGGTAATTTTATACAATTAAATAATTATTCAATTTTAGGTGAAGCAATTAATGAAGCTATGGAATATCATGAAAAATTTGATATGTATGGGATAATATTACATGAAAATTGTAATTTTTTATTAGATCCTTTAAATAATCCTGATATCTCTTTTGAACGAGTTATTTATCCACACAGCGATGTGATTTTTAAAGATTTGTTTTTGAAATATAAAATTCCCTTGAAAGATAGTTGCGGTACAGAGAAAAAGAAGATAGATTTTTTGTATACACTGAATTGGATTTTTGGATTATTAATTGCACTTCCTAGTGACGAACGTAATTATAGTAAAATAGTTGGTAATTATGGATATGAATTAATCGAAAGATTAGATAAAAATAATAATACATTAAATAAAATAAATAATACAATAGCATACTTGGATAAATATTTTACTAAATATCCTGAGATTAGAGATTTAATTCATCCAGATTTATAATCATCATAATCACAATAATCACACAAATCACAGTTCAGACAATTTGCGTCTCCGCGGCTCTGCGTGCAACCCTTTCCCCTTCATCCTTCAATCTTCCTTCTTCTGGCTTCCGGCTCCCGACTACCTGCTTCCGTCTATATTTTTAAAACCATTTTAAAATCCTTTTAAAACCGTTTTCTTGACATATCACTCCCACAACCTTATCTTTGCACCGCATGTTCTTTGTTAATCTATGTCGGGCTGAATTCAGTCAATGCCGGTTGTAGTGAAACGGAAATCCCGATCCATCGGGAGGATGAATAGCCACTATCTTTTGTTCGTGGTAGATAATATCAAATCATACATTGACTTAAGTCACAAATTTGAGCATCATTAATAAAAATGATTAATAAAAATATGCTGGATGTGCACATTGAATTCTTTTATTCTTAAGAATTTACCTTATGTTTTTTAGCAAAAGAAAAATCATGTCAAATCTGCTTAAAATGCCCAAATCTGCCCAATTTTGGCTCCTTATCACCACAATTCAACACTCAAAATTAAAAATTCAAAATTTCTAATTACCTGCTCCCGATGCACAAAATGCACGTTTTGGCTCATTGTGACCAAATTTCAAATCGGTGTAATTTAATTAATCTGCTAAATCACAGTTCAGACATTTTGTAATCTCAATTTTCAATTCTATTCATACCTAAGTGCATCAATCGGGTCGAGCTTTGCGGCTTTCCATGCGGGGTAAGCACCGAAGATTATACCGAGAAGTGTGCAGATTATTATGCTGAAAATTACCCATGAATAAGGAAGGACAAGCTTTATACTCATCAGGGAACCAAAGAAGGCACTTGCGACAATTCCCATAATTATTCCTATTAAGCCTCCGATCTGGCAGAGTGTGATTGCTTCGATGATAAATTGGGTGAGTATCCACCTCCGCTTAGCTCCAACTGCTTTCCTGATGCCTATTTCACGTGTTCTTTCTTTGACAGACACAAGCATTATATTCATAATACCGACACCTGCGGCAATGAGAGCTATGATGCCTGAAAATGCTCCGAAGTATGAGAGAAAGTCTGTGAAGCTTGCAAACTGTTCGGTTAGCGATTCGTTTGTTTCTACTTCAAAATCGTTTTCCTGCCAGGGTTTCAGGTTGCGGACTGAACGCATTATACCGATTGATTCATCAATTGCATCATTCAAAGATTCATAGTCTTGGGACTTGATTGTAATAAACAAATCATATTCCCACAACGAAGCATAGTATTTAAGAAATTCAGTCAAAGGAATAATTACCCTGTTATCCTGGCTTTCACCCAGGACAGCACCTTTCGATTCAAGTACACCAATAACCGTATAGGAGTGATTTTTAATTTTAATCTTCTTAGCGATTGGGTCAATATTCGGAAATAATTTGACAACAATATCATTTCCGATTACAGCAAAACTCCTGTTGTAATCAATATCTTCCTGGGTAAATGGCCTGCCTTTATTGATAGAAACATTCTGTGCTGTGAAAAAATTCTCGTCGGCACCAATTAAACCCACGTCAGGGTCAGTCTCATTTTCTCCATATTCAATTGTGGTGCCAAATGAATAACCCTGTGCAGTAACAAATTCTGCAAGTGTCATATTTTTTTTGAGTTCTTTCAACACAGAATAAGTTATAGGTTTTCTCTTACGGTATTTTCTCCAGTTATGCCCCATATTTAGTGCCGGAACCCGATAAATGAAGAATGAATTTCTTCCGAGAGCCTCCATCTCACTGAATACAGAGCCATTGATTGAATCAACCAGAGAACCGGCACCTATAATTGCAAACACACCGATAGATATGCTAAGCAACGTCAGAAAAGTCCGTAGTTTGTTTGTACGAACAGAATCAAATGCCTGAAATATACTCTCGCCTATATTCATACTTTAATTTTCAATTTCCAATTTTCAATTTTCAATAAATTTTCAAACAATTAACAATTCACAATTAATAATTAACAATTAATTTTCAATTTCTAATAAATTTTCAAACAATTAACAATTAACAATTAATAATTAACAATTAATTTTCAATTTCCAATTTTCAAATCAGGTTTTATACAATGGATTCTGAACCAAGTTCAGAATGACATCCAATTTTATCCTAATTGTTAATTGTGAATTTTAATTGTTAATTCTCCCTTCTGAGTGCTTCCACCGGGTCAAGGTTTGCTGCCCTTACCGCAGGAATCACTCCCGCAAGCATACCGACAAAGATTGAAACAAAGGATGCTATTAGCAACAATTCATAAGGCAGAACGGGTGATAGAAAAGCAGTTGCAGGGACAATTTTCGGTAGAAAGGTCGCCGTCAAATAAACGAGTGCCGAGCATCCGACAAAAGCTATGATAGCACCAAAAAAACTTAATATTGCCGACTCGACAATAAACTGAATCCAGATTGTCCTTTTCTTTGCTCCTACCGCTTTTCTTATTCCTATTTCCTTTGTCCTCTCCGTAACAGACACAAACATAATATTCATAATACCTATCATGCCAACCATAAAGGATAGGACTGTCATTCCGATACCAACACCCCACACAGACAGCCTGAGAACTTCAATCGTGCTTTCAAATGCCTTTGTTTCATTTATTGAAAAATCATTTTCCTCGCCGGGCTTGATATTTCTTATTTGCCTCATCAATCCTTCGGATTCAGCCCTAATCTCATCGAGGTATTCAATACTGCCGGCTTTAATAGCAATTGATACAGACCTGCCCGACCTGCCAAATACCGACTGGAAGGCTTTAATCGGCATGAAGCATTGATTATCAACAAAATCAAAAAGCATAGTACCTTGCTTTTTTATAACACCAATAACAAGAAATTTCCTTCCTTCAATTTTAACATACTGCCCAACCGGGTCTCCGTCATTCAGCAATGCCTGATGTACCTTATAACCCAGTACAATCACATTAGAACCAATATCATCTTCAAATTGTGTGAAATGCCTGCCAATCAATGTAGCACCTGCAGGAGTCATCGAATGTTCCCATTTAGTACCGATAAAACTCATCCCCTGATATTCTTCATTCTTATATTTTATTTTATATCCAAACTCCCTTGCATTAGGAATTGCCAGTTCGGCAGATTTGATTTTTTCACAAAATTCGGTTGCCTGGTCGTAAGTGATGTTTTTTCTTTGCCTCATTTTCTTCCAGTTCCTGCCGCCTGCCCATTCCCATTTGTCAATGTAAAGCATGTCTGTGCCGATAATATTGAAGGTATCTTCGAGAGCCTGGTCAAGTCCCGATAAAACCCAACCCATAAGAATAACAAAGGAAATACCGATAACGACACCCAAAGAAGCAAGGAGAGACCTAAGTTTATTGACCCTCATTGCCTCGAAGGCAATTTTGATATTTTCTGTTATTTCATTTATTTTCATATCAGGGCTGCGCTTCTTCTGTTAAAGCTCTTTGGTGATGATTGACCGAATCATGTTCTATTAAACCATCCCTCAGTTTAATTATTCTTTTAGCAAAACGGGCAACTTCTTCTTCATGAGTTACAACGATAATTGTATTTCCGGCTTTCCACAATTCATTGAATAGATTCATAATTTCAAGGCCGGTTTTTGAATCGAGGTTGCCTGTAGGTTCGTCAGCTAATATAATTGAAGGTTCGGTAACTAATGCACGAGCAACTGCCACTCTCTGCCTCTGGCCTCCGGACAGTTCATTTGGCTTATGATTGACCCGGTCTCCTAAGCCGACGTTTTCCATTGCCTTCATAGCTTTTTCATGCCTCGCAGAGGCACCGAATCCTCCGTAAATCAAGGGTAGTTCAACGTTTTTAAGTGATGTCGAGCGGGACAATAAATTGAAGGTCTGAAATACGAAACCTATTTCTTTATTCCTGATAGAGGCAAGGTCATTATCGGTCATCTCGCTAACGTCCATTTCCTTGAACAGATATTTTCCTTTTGTGGGAGTATCGAGACATCCGATAATATTCATCAGTGTAGATTTACCCGAACCCGATGGACCCATAATAGCAAGGTAATCATTCTTATTTATCTGCAATGTTATATCTCTCAGGGCATGAACATATTCAGTACCCATCCGGTAAATCTTGGCAATATGCTCGATTTCAATTAATGTCGTTCCGTTTCTATTTTCTTCTTTTAATTCCATCTTAATTATTTAATTATTTTAGAATAATTAGGTTTTTATCAATGGATTCTGAACCAAGTTCAGAATGACATTATTTGTAACTTCTAATTATCAATTGTCAATTTTCAATTATCAATTCTTCTTCAAGTCTTTTTTCTTTTTCCTCATAGTGTCCACACTAATCTTAGTTCCATCCGAAAGCAGTTTGCTCACTGCAAGGAAATTACCACTAATTATTTCCTGTTTTTCTTTTAAGCCGTCTGTTATTTCTATATAACCGTCATCGCTGATTCCGGTTTTAACAGGAACCATTTTACAGGCATCTCCTTTACGGACAAATACAACTGTCTGAGGTTTCTTCTTTTTTTCTTTGCTTTCCTTTTCCTCTTCCTTATTGACTTTCATATCATCCTGTTTTTCTTCCATAGCCCTCATTCCGAAAACTGTATCCCGAACCGTAACAGCCTGTAATGGTACTGCAAGCACACCCAGCCTGGTTTCGGTTTCAATTTCAACATTACAGCTCATTCCGGGACGAAGCTTTGGCTCTTTATCCACAACCCTGATTTTCACTTTGAAATTTGTAACCTGGTCTTGTGTTCCAAGTTGATTAAGCAAGGCAGAGTGTCCGATTTCGACAACAACACCTTTATATATCATATCGGGCAAAGCGTCAATCTCAACTCTTGTTGTATCGCCTATATGAATCATGATGATATCGTTTTCGTCAACTTCCACTTCGGCATTCATTAAATTCAGGTCGGAAACAGTCATAAGCTCAGTACCAGTCATCTGGGCAACACCCACAACCTTCTCACCTTTTTCAACAGAAAGCTTTGTAACAATACCATTAATCGGTGAGTATATGATAGTTCTTTCGACACTGCTTTTAACCTGCCTGTAACTAGCAAGAGCCTGGTCGTAACGTGATAAAGAAGCTTTATACCCTGCTTCTGCCTGATTATAAGCCGCAACTGTTCTGTCGTATTCTTCCTGTGAAGCAAATTTTTTCTGATAGAGTTCATTCATTCTCTGCATTTCTGCTTTTGTGCGTGCAAGCTCGGACTTTCGGGCGTCAATATCCTGTTTGGTTGCTTCTGCGGCGGCAAGGACCTGCTGTAACTGGCTTTCGATTATATCGGGTTTTATTCTGATTAACATTTGTCCTGCCAATACAGTGTCACCTTCCTTGACAGAAAGGAAAACAATTTCACCGCTTGTCTCCGAAGATATTTTCACTTCCGTCTCAGGCCGGATTTTACCAATCGCCGATACAGTTTGTGTGATTGTTCTTTTCTCAACTTTTGATATCTGCACAGCAATTGCCTTTGACCCTTGTGAAGAGAAAAAAGCAAATATTACTATGATACAAACTAAAATTATTCCGAGAACTATAAATAATTTCTTTTTAGATTTTTTCTTACCCATTATCTATCCTATTTAATTAAATTTTTAATTTTCAATTTACAATTTTTAATAAATATTAAATGATTAATTTTTAATATCGGCAATTAGTCTGGTAGGCTTTTAGACTGTTAAGTTCTAAACCTAAACAGCTACAGACTAAACACCTAAAACCCTTAATTCTACATTCAACATTCTAATTATTAATTATACATTGTTAAGTGTATTGATATTATTCCTCTCGAGAACCTCTATTTTCCTGAACACCGCTGTCTTGGCAAGCATATCATGGAAACCCTGCCTCTTGGATGCCAGAACGAAAAAGCAGCCAACAACAAATGCTAATCCAAAAATTGAACCAACAAAATCAAAAGCCTTTACAGCAGCAACAAAGGCTAAAAGACTTAATATGGAATTTGAATGTTTTAATAAAAATCTCATAAAGAGAGTAAGCATTGAAGCGTTTGTCCTGTCCTGATTTGCTATTTGAATCCCAAGTATTATTTTCCCGGGAGTTGCCGCCAATACGACTTCAAGTGAATAATACATAAAAGTTAAAATGAAGGTGATTGGAAGAATAGAGTTAGTAAATTCCAGCATCTTGTCCTGATCTTGGAAAAATGCCATCAAATCACTCATATCATAAAAATAACCCTTGAATTCATCATATAATCCTGTTGCAAAGAAAGCGATTACAAACAGTAGATTGACAAAAGCCCAGTCAATCAGATAGGCTGCAAGCCTTCTTCCAAATCCGATTCGATAAGCATATTGGTCAATGGGATAATTGGCATAAGCCTGACTGATTAATTGCTGTTTTTCTTCTTCAGATAGCTTATTAAAGCAATCATTGCACACTGTTGGAGTAGCGAAATAGGATTGAGATAAATACTCATTTCCGCATTTTTCACATTTCATAAAGTCCCCGCTGTTTTAATGAATAGTGAATAATTTATTTTCTTATATTTCATTCTTATTCTAGATTCTAGATTATACATTCTAATTTTCAATTTCTAATTTTCAATTTTCAATCAATTTTCAATTCACAATTTAAAATTCTATTTATCATTTTACATTTTGCATTTTACATTCTACATTTTACATTATCAATTTCCTAGCTTCCCTACTGCAAAAAGCACTTCCTTTTGAGCCTGAAGGTAATTATATATGGAATTAATCCTGTTAATCTGTGCTGTTATTAACTGATTGTTAGCAGTCAGATAATCAGTGATATTAGATGAACCAACCCTGAATCTTTCCTTAAAACTCTCAAAATTCTGCTCGGCAGAACGTAAAGCACGTTTTGTAATATCCAGTTGTTTTTCTGCCGCATCAAGATTCATATAGCATGTCTGAACTGCTGTCCTTATTGATTGTTCTAATTGGTATTTTTCAATCTCTTTTTGTTTTAACTGCATATATGATGTTTCAATTCGGTAACTTGTATTAAAATTATCAAAGATTGGAATAGATAGATTCAACCCGACATAAGACCTTCCAAGTTCACGAAATTGATCTAATGCAGTATTTGCCCAGGACCAACCACCTGACGCTGCAAGTGTCGGATAATATCCGCCTTTCGATATTGTTAAATTCGATTCGGAGGCTGATATTTCCGATTTAATTGAAACATAGTCCTGTCTTGATTGAAAAGCCTGGCTTATAGATGAATTAACACTTCCAATTTCAGCCCTAAAGTTTTTCACATCCTCATCCGAAAGCTCTGTTTTTATGCTTGACTCAAGGAACTCTGCATTATAATCTGTATTCAAACCAATTGTATTTAAAAGTTTCACTTTGGATACATTCAAATCATTTTCGGAAATAGTCAATTCATATTCTTTATTTCCAAGTTCAGCTTCCTGTGCATAAACCATAGCTATAGGTATAACCCCTGCATCATATTGAGCTTGTATTCTTTCTAATTCTTTTTTACCAAGAGCAATATTCTCTTGTCGTGTTTTTAAAATTTGGGACTTTTTAACTACATCAATAAACTGCCTGTTAACATCAAGTTTGACTTTTTGGGTTGTATAAATGGAATTTGCATAACTTGCATTGTAAGTTTCTTGAGCTCTGCTATAATTGGCACTTCTGGAAAAACCGTTAAAGAGTAAATAGCTTGCATAGGCACCCATATTGTATGAATTTGGATTTTGAGCAGCTATGGGTATAATCTGTCCTCCCACCTGAACATTATTAGCTCCTTTTGCATTTAATTGGCGGGTATAACCGGCATTAAAATCTATAGAAGGAAGAAATTTTCCGAAGGCATTAGTTATATCTGCATTGGTAGCCACTACCTGGGAATTTGCAATTTGTATTTCATAATTATTTTTTATTGCTATTTCAATACACTGGCCGAGTGTGAAAACTTTTTGGTCGGATTTGACCTGTGAAAATGAATAACTTGTCAATAAGACTAAGGATAATATTGAAATCGGAATTAACTTAATAATCTCTATTTTGAATATTAAAAAAAAACTAAGGCAATTAATCCTTAAATCATTAAATCCTAATAATCCTATTCCATTTTGCATTTTTTTCATTAAAGTCCTCAATGGATTCACAGAAATTTCTTTTTTAATACGTTCATTTCGTTCATTTGTTACATTGAGCAATTACAAACTAAGATTCCCTTCCCTAAGGAAGTGTTCGGAAAGTTGAATTAAAAATTCAAATTCATAATTCTACATTTTAAATTTTACATTTATTCTTCATAGTTTCTAACTGCAGATTTCTTCCCCCGCGAATCAACAGCATATACCTTGAAAGAAAATGGCTGATTTTGATATCTTGGGGTACACCTGAAAATCTGTACAAAAGTGATATTATCAGGTGATTCGGGAATTGTTCCTCTCAGTTCACGCACTATTGCGTTGCCTTCAACTTCAAGAACGGAAATATTTTCTTTCCGATTATAAAAGCCAAAAGATAGTGTTTTAATATTCACTTCACCGTTTCTTATATATTGAATATCCTTGATTACAGGTACCGGGTAGTTCAGAATTTTTATTTGATATTTTTGACCATAAAGATTACCATCAATGTAGCTTTCAAGTGTAAGTATTTTTCCCGTATCACTGATATCAGGTGTAAATTGGAATTTATTACCCTGTTCACTTTGTACCCTGATTGAATTTCCCTCCCTAATCATTGCTTTTATTTCCTGTCCAAGTAGTAATGGAATCTGAGGGTCAATCGTGTAGGTTTTATCAGGATACATTGCCCTGTCAAATATCGGTTCTTTCATTTTTATTGGAACAACCGAGAAATCAACACTGTACTCTTTTTTATTATATTTTGAAATAGCTGTGAAAATTACTTTTAATCTCCCATAAGCAGGTGTTAAACCTCCTATTACTATTCTGTTATTTTCAACATTGACAACAGATGCAGTCCCACCATTATCACCTTTGTCATTAAATGCTTGTACATAATATTTAATAATGTCCTTAGAAAAAGTTCCCCCGTAAATATTAATAATGTTTTTCCATTTGTGGTATGCAACTGAATTTATAAATCCCATTTCAGGTCTAATCTCAATTTCGCCCGAAGGCTGGAAACCCGGAAAAACCGGTATTTGTCCGTTTATACTATTAATTGTACCATTAGGATTAATTTGAATTGTAGGATTATTCATAGCCAAATCTGCATTAATATAAATCATATTCAGGCTGAATTTTGTTTGTGCTTTTATTATGCGATTTGATAATTCACCATCATTAACAGCATGTTTACCATCGTCTTTTAACCTTGCATAAGCGGTAACTATTACGTTATAAGTTTTGTTTGCCCTTTCAAAAATCGGAGGACTCCAAAAGAAAAGTGCAGATTGTGATTCAATATTATCAATAAACCTGAAATATGGATTAGTTGTGTCTCTTTCATCCTTTAATAAAAGTTTTTGCCTTAGCATAGGGTCTTCAATTGTAAATTCAAAATCTACATTTTCTACATCCCCAAAGTATATCACAGTATTAACGGAATCCATAGACAAAATTTTAACACCGGTTGAATCAAGAAGCAGGCGACAGTTCAGAGTAGTTTTTTCCGGTTGAATAGTAAAAGGTATTTGAAATATTTTTGAGCTTTTATCTTCAGGCTTTTTATTGTCCTCCTCCGGCGAAGGCAATAAAAATATTAATGCCGCCAGGTATAATACAAAATATATTTCAATAGATTTTCTATATCTTAATTTCATCTTTTCAATTTATTTGGAATTTTTAACGGGACAGAAAATTTTCTGTCCCTACATATTTTTAATTATCAATATAGATTTTCTATATCTTAATTTCATCTTTTCAATTTATTTGGAATTTTTAACGGGACAGAAAATTTTCTGTCCCTACATATTTTTAATTATCAATAGAAACTTCTGAAAAATTGGAATATTATGCTAGATTGTCATTCCTGCGAAAGCAGGAATCCAGTTCTGGAGCAACATTATGGATACCCGCTTTCGCGGGTATGACATATTGAGAATATTTTTCAGATGTTTCCAATATATATTTCAATAAATTTTCTATATCTTAATTTCATCTTTTCAATTTATTTGGAATTTTTAACGGGACAGAAAATTTTCTGTCCCTACATATTTTTAATTATCAATTATCAATTTTCAATTAATTTCATTGTGTCAATTTATTAACCAGAACCCGCTCGACTTCTTTCCGGACAGCTATCTCAATTTCTTCTCTTTTCAGCAATTCGGCGGCATAATTCAGGTTATTGACAGTATTTTTAAATTCATTCAGAGCATGATTTGTTTCTTTCATTATTTCGAGCATCTGAGGATTAGGTGCCGAGGCATTGGAATAACTTTCAGAAAGTTTTCCAATTAAAATAGTAAGATTGCTTTGCTGTTTTAAAACTTCCTGAAATGAATCCGAAATCTTTTCAAGCTGAACCACAGACGCCGCAAAGTCTCTGCTTATTTCCCCTACCTCGACAACAAGGTCTTCAATTGTATTTTGGTTATCACCTGTCTTAGCTTTTAAGGTTTCAAGTTCTTCACTAGGAGTAAATAACATGACAATAAACATGAAAATAAGCATCAATGCCTCAAAAGCGATTCCAGCAAGTACAATATCAGGATTCACATAATCAGTGAATCTTCTTAAACCAATAAGTACGAGAAGAATGGCGGCACCAAAATAAACGAATGAATTTATTGTAGTGAAATAATACCTGTTTAAAATCTCTTCCATCCATAATCCTGTGCCTGAAAACAAGCCGAGAGGATGAAGCACGGTTACATCTTTTTTGACATATCTGAATAATTCCCTTTCTCTTACACAAATTCTCCAGCTAAGAATTAGAGTTGACAAATTTGAAAGCTGCTTCTCAAACCTAAGCTCATTATAAACATCGGCAAGTGTCGCCCTGCCTTCGAGAGATGAAAGAGTGTCAATATTTTTCATACCTTTAATTCAATATTAATAATTAAATATTACTCTTTTGCAGGGACAGAATATTGTTCAGCCCCAGCAATTCAAAAATATCATAAATCTTATATAAATAAAAACATTTTCGTTTGGATAGAACAATGTTCTGTTTCTACAAATTTTCAATTCTTTAGGTTCTGGTTCGGACAAGATTAATTAAAGCAAACACAAAGAAAATTATGTTCGCCATCCATCCTGCAAGAATCGGATTAATATCCGAAGAATAACCGATAGTTTGTCCCACTTTAGTAAATACAAGATATAAGAAGGAAATCACCATTGCGGCTCCCATCTGAATTGCCAGCCCGCCTTTCTTTCTTATAGAAGCAAAAGGGACTCCGAATAAAATAACAATCAGGTTGGCAAAAGGAAAAGCATAATTTCCATAGTATTCTATAACCTGTTTACGAACATCCTTACCGCCCCGTTTAAGAATTGTGATATAATTCCACAACTCGTCGAAATTCATTTCATCAGTGGAGCGTTTGAGTTCGATTATCTGCCCATGTGTGAGATTCAAAGAATAATTCATAGTATCAAATCTCCGGGTGTCAACTGCTCCATCGGGGTATAACCTCTCAATTCCATTAACGAGCTTCCAGACCGAGGCTGAAGAATCCCATCTTATTTTGTCTGCTTCTATCCGCCTCGTCAGCCGTGGTTCAGCCTGGCTTGTGTACTCTTCGACCGCGACTTTATTTCCTGTTTTTTGTTGTGAATCATAATACTGCATTACAACATTCCTGGTAGGGTTATCTCTGAAATACAAGTTAAAAATCTGTCCGCCGCCGCTCGCTTTGTTAAGATATTTTTGCTCAATTTCAATTTTTCTCTCATTTGCAGCAGGAACAATCCATCCGTTAAAATATAATTGTGCAAAACTCAGGATGACACTAAAAAAAGCAACGGGCAACATAATCCTGTAAAGGCTTATGCCACCTGATTTCATCGCAGTAATTTCATTATTAGTCGAAAGCCTCCCGACCGAAAATAAAGTTGAAATTAACATAGCGACAGGTGTAAGAAGTTTCAGAATTTCAGGAAGGAAATAAATATAGTATTTAATGATAGTCATAAAAGTAGCATTCTGGTCGAGAAACTCATCGAGGCTTTCAAGCAGGTTGACAATAACAAAAATAATACACAATGCAATAAGAGAAAAGAGCAGTGTAATTGCAATTTGCTTTAATATGTATTTATCAAGTAATGTCATCTTCCCATGATGCCGGTGTATTATTTGTTTCCACAGTTGTATCTTGAGTAATCGTGGAATCTATTTCTCCTTCTTCAGTAGTTCTTATTGTAGTCGAAGAATCCCCTTCCTCATTTACAATCGGAACATTTGGAGCAAGTTCATTGGTAATCATGTTACCCTGAGCTTTATCGTCGGGCCGTAATTCGTAATCCGTAATTGATTTTTTCGGCTTATATATTAAATAAAGCATGAGAAAAACAAGTTCGAAAGCGATTAATACAAAAGACAAATTCCATAATAAAATCTGCCATGGAACATTCATATACCACAGCAATTCTGCTTTTATTAAATACAATAATAAATATAGAAGACCCGAAGCTATAATTATACTTCCCAAAACAACAATAGTTAACAAATAGAATATTTCTTTTGCAGTCTGTGAGTAATCTTTTATGCCCGCTGAAAAAATCACAGTTGCCTTCGATTTAACAAATTCGGGGATGAGAGAAAGAAATATGATTAATAAAACAATAAGTCCTAATAAAATTCCGATAATAATTGCCAGTACATTAAACTGGTTTTTTATCGAAAATACAGTTTCAGCATAGTCTTTTCTTAGCAGAGTGTTCTCTACTCCATCAATTCTTTTTATTAAAAGATTATATTTAGCGAGATTGAAACTGTTTAGATATTCGGCTTTTATAGTTACATTAATCAAGGTTGGCAATGGATTATCAGGCAATAAATCCTCGGATATGCCTCCAATATTTCTATCAATTTTTGTTAAACCGCTGTCAGGTTTAATCAACCTTGCTTCCTTGACCCAATATAAAGATTTGATATTTTTTAATGCCGGTTTTAGAGAATCCTCAGGGACATCCTCATTCATTACTGCTGTGATTGTTATATTCTGTTCAATACGATGAATATACCTGTCAACTATTATATAAGATGAATAATAAAAACTTACGATGAAACTAACAGCAAGTGTGCTTAAAATTATTCTTATAATTGATTTTTTGTAACTCTTAACGATACAACCCATAATGTCGAAAAATTTGTGATAAAATTAATTGTATAAGCGGAATTATTCCGATTTTATTTCAATTTGCCATTCTACCTTATTTTCCCGGCTTTCAATCACGAGCATTTCTGCCTCTATTCTTACCCCGTAACCCGGTGAATAAAAATATCTTTCTGATTTAATTTGACAGAACATTGTTCTGTCTCTACACGATAATTCAATAATTTTTCCCTCAAAGTTAATTATCACTTTATCCTTTTCTAGTTTTTTTATAACTACATTAGGTGCAAAATGAAATGATATGAACTTTGTTTTATTCAAATTACATACATCAATACCCCTAACATTAATATTAACAGATTCCTTCTTTCCAATTTTGACTTCCGGGCTATTAATTGTGAATTGTGAATTGTGAATTGTGAATTCCTCCTTCTGACTTCCAACTTCCGACCCTCGACTTCCGACTGTTGACTTTTGACTTTCGACTATTGACTTTTGACTTCCGACTATTGACTTTTGACTTTCGACTATTGACTTTTGACTTCCGACTATTGACTTTTGACTTCCGACTGTTGACTGTTGACTTTCGACTCTTATCTCTCTTTTATGTGGTTTGGGATAACCATAATGTTCACCAATAAAATGTTCATCAGAAAATTCAATTAGTCTAGCTTTTGCTTTGTCATTTTTTATCCAAAACAAGTCCTCCGGATTATCATTATCCCAATCATTTTGCTCATATCCTTCAATCCAAAGTGTATTGTGCATTCTTGTTGCTCTGTATTCATTTCTCATTTCAGGATAAGGTGTATAAACATAAGTACCCGGGTCAACAATAACCGGTTTATTATCAATGAATAACTCATAAGATAACTGGTCATTATGGCAGTGTCCGCCTTTACCTTTTTGTCCAACACTACCACATCTGATAAACATCCTTATTCCTTTGTTTTCTAATATATATAAACCAAAATCCTTAAATTCTTTTATTAAATTACCTGGTGTAAGTGATTTATCTATCTGATATTTATTAATTAAGTTCAATACATTTTTCATCATTGAAAGTTGGTTTAAATTATCCCTGATTAGTAATTCGTAATTAGTAATTAAAAATTGTCCACTGTCATTATCACCAATTTGAGGTATAAATCCGGTTTCAGATATAATTGCAGAAGAAAATTCATAAATTTTATTCAGTCTATCCCTCAGTATATCGTTCAGAATGAAATTGTTTTCATCATCATTTGACCATAAACCCGTCTGTATGCTGTAATTCTTCGTAACAAAATTATAATAAGAGTTGGCTTGATTTTTAAGAACTGATAGTTTTTCTTTTGGTAATGTAAGAATTAAAGAAATAGTATTAAATACAATCACAGCCGAAAAATAATGATAATTAGTCGAAGCTTCAAAGTTGCTTCCATCCTCATTGAATTGTTCAAGAATCTCATTGCATAACTCGTTAATTGCAAAAATAAGCCATGAATTGGTTTCATCAGTTTCAGGAAGATATGATGCAATAAAAATAATGCCTGCAATATTCGCTAAATAATGGTTTCCTCTCATCCCTGAGGACCATTCAAGATTTTCTATTATATGCTTACCATGTTCATATATGCTTTTTATAAAATAATATTCAAATTCCTGAACAAAATCTGCATTTGCTTCTTTAAAAAGTGAAAAACTTACCAACCAATTAACTGCCCTGATTGCAACATCCATTGAAGATGACCATTGAACGCCAAATCCAGGTGGATTTGAAGCAATAAAATCAAGAATCTGATTTTGAAATTCCTTTAGGAGAACATTGGATTCATTTACTTTTTCATTCGTAATCATGTCACCCTGAGCGTAGTCGAAGGGTCGTAATTCGTAATTCGTAATTATTTTGGCTATAGCCAAAACACTTAGGTGCTGCATCCTGCCGAGTTCCCATGGCACTTTTATATCTGCTCCGGGAACATATCCGAATTTTATATCTTTGTACCATGTATTTTCATCCCATCTGAAGCCGGATTTGAAGTCAATTTGCCAGTCAATTAGATGATAACTATTATCAATTAATCCTTTTATTTTTTCCTGTTCTGAACTATTTGGTTGGTTTGAATTAATAGTGCTTTCATCCTTTAATTTAATATTCTTCCAACCGGAACCAAGTAAGTTGAAATTATGATTGATATAGTTCTCAGCTAACTTTTCAATTATATCCTTTTTCTTCTTTAGCTCTGTCAGCCTGAGCCTAATCGAAGGGTCAGGAAATTGATAAAAGCTGTATAATTTCTGTTCAGGCTTAAAAGGATATTGTGAATAGGTGTTTTTGGTCAAATATTTTTCTTTTAACTTTTTATATTTGAGTTTCTTTGAATAATTATCGAATACCTTGGAAAATGCTATCCCCGGAGATATAGAAAATAATCTTAATAATTTTCTGAACTGACTCAATACTTTTTTTAATTTTATAATAAATAATCAAGCAAATTTATTGTTTTAATTCATTATATTCAAAAAGGTAAGGAAAGTATATATGTCATCCTAAATAAAGAATAAGTCTATTTATAATAAAATTAATTTTTTTCAGTCATAATCTAATTAAAATTGATATTTAAGAATAATTATAAAAAAAAAGATGCTGAACATATCAAAGAGTACAAATCCTGACGATTATGAAATATTAATCCGCAAAAGAGGTGACAATGTCTATGCTTCATATTGCCCCCAGTTGAATTATATGATTAAAGGTGAGGAACACGAACAAGTAAGAATCCTGATGAAAGAATATATTGAAAATCATATTAATGAGCTTTCAAAACAGATTCAATCTAATTAATTGTATTATACATGTTGTGACAAATTAAATTGATTGTGAATCTTTATTTATGAATTGTTAATCGTTAATTGTTAATGGAAATGATACATAGACTTACAGCCCGCTGGTGGTTTAGAGTTATAGCTTTTGCAGGCTTATCGAATGCTTTAATAATTCCTTTATTACTTTATACATCTCACCTTAAAAATGACATAGGATACCACTATATATACTCACTAATAACCGAAACATTCGTATTAATTATTTTAATTGGCTTATCAATTTTAATAGAAACTCTGCGAGGAAAAGGGAAATGGTTTACATTCGGAATTCTTCTCGATAAATGGGCTATCAAAGATATTGGTATGGGAGCGGTTTTAAACCTGTTTTTTGCATTCGCAATTTTCATATTTGCAACAGTCTTTTCAGCATATTCTGATGTAAGCATTCTTCCAAAAACCGATATTTTCGTTTATTTATCTTTAATCATATTAATTGAAGCAATAATAGAAGAATTAATTTTCAGAGGTGTCATTTTTCAGGCTGTTCTCGACAGATACGGTATTACAATAGCAATTCTTCTAAATAGCATTCTATTTGGCATGGGACATCTTGCAAATCCCAGCATCAATTTTTATGCAATTATTAATATAATACTTGCAGGAGTTCTTTTCTCAGGCATGTATATAAGAACAAAATCATTGTGGCTTCCGATTTCATTCCACTTTTTCTGGAATTGGTTTTCAGCCCTAATCGGTTCACCTGTCAGCGGAATTGATTTTCAAATCAGTCTGACAAACATTGCCTGGCTTGAACTTCCGGCATGGCTTTTCGGCGGTAGTTTCGGCTTGGAAGGGGGCTTTTTTGCTACTATTCTTATTATAATATCAGGTTTCATTACATTAAAATATTCAAATTCATCGCCATTTTTAACGTCAATACTTTTTAAAAGAAGTTACTATGAATCACAATTACTTTTTAAATTGAAAATTGATAATGGATAATTAGAAAAAATGTAGAATGAAAAATGAAAAATTCTGAACGGGAGATATGAAGTAAAATAAAAATGATTTATCACGTAGTGATTATATATTAGTGGAAGACATATAACCGCTGCCACCCTTATCCCGTAGGGATTATATAAAAAATACGGAATTCTGAATTGAAAAATTGAAAATGATTATTTATAGAATTTATTCAAAATAACTTAGTTGACAATGAAAATCTTAAATAAAATTAAACTATCGGCTTTAGTATTTACACTGCTTTTTTTAAGTCTCGAAGCAAAAGCCCAATGGTCAATAATGAATGCAGATGCCGACAGCCTCGTTAGGTTAGGTACAAACTATATATACAATATTCAGTTTGATAAAGCATCAGAGGCATTTCAGGAAGTCATCCGATTATATCCGGAAAATCCTGCCGGCTATTTTTTAGACGCTATGGTCGAATGGTGGCAAATAGTTCTATACAGAGAAACAGAATCAATTGACAGAACTTTCCTCAGAAAGATTGATAAAGTAATTAAAGTATGCGATAAAAAACTTGAAGTAAATGAATTTGATATATCTGCACTATTCTTCAAAGGCGGTGCTGTCGGATACAGGGGACGGTTTTATGCAATAAGGGAGAAATGGCTGAATGCAGTAAAAGACGGTAAAGATGGATTTGATATTCTTGTGAAATGCTGGCAGTTAGCTCCCGGAAATCATGACATCATGCTTGGTACCGGCATTTACAATTATTTTGCAGAAGTTCTTCCGGAAAAATACGCAGGTTTGAAAGCTATATCTGTATTCTTGCCCGATGGAGATAAGCAAATAGGAATTTTACAGTTGGAAGCCGCAGGTAAATATGCACGATATTCTAATATCGAGGCAAAAGTAATTTTATTACAGATTTATTACCAATGGGAAGAAGACTATACAAAAGCACTTGCTCTTGCTCAGGATTTATTTACACAATATCCCAACAATCCCTACTTTCACAGGTATCTCGGCAGAAGCTATGTCGCTCTTGGAATGAGACAGCTTTGGGAAGACACATGGAGGGAAGTTGTAAACAGGTGTATAAAAAAACAACTCGGATATGACCGTGTTACTGCAAGAGAAGCCCTGTATTATGTCGGTACAGGTTTGATGTACAAGGGTGATTTCGAAAATGCCCTTAAATATTTTTACAAATGTGATGAAGCCAGCCGTTATCTCGACAAGAAAGAGCCATCCGGTTTTATGGTTAGAACCAATCTATATATTGGCCAGATTTTTGACAAACAGGGTAAACGCGAATACGCAATTAAACAATATGAAAAAATAATTGACTGGAAAGATTACAAAGGCTCTGTCGAGGAAGCGGAGAGATACATTAAAAGGCCTTATGGACAGTAATAAATTAATAATGCAAAATGTAGAATGTAAAATGCAAAATGTAAAATGCAAAATGTAGAATACTGAATGGGAGAATTGTTGAAAATAAATATCCCGTAGGGATTAAATATCAGTAACATAGGAATTGCCACTCCCACTCTTATCCCGTAGGGATTATATATAAGTGATGAACTTAGAATGCTGAATTAAAAATTGATAATTGATAATGAAAAAAATATTAATCCTGTTTCTACCTTTCGTATTTGTGATTTGGACAGAACAGTGTTCTGTCCCTACATATTCTCAATTAACAAATAATAATTATGTTAAAACAGGATTAGATGTTCTAATCGAGAAAAACTTTGAGCCTTTAAAAGGAAAAAAAATTGCATTTCTTACGAACTTTGCAGGTAGAACAAGAGATGGTAAATCATCTGTCGAAGTTTTCCAAAACACAAATGTATGTCAACTTATAAAAATATTCACTCCCGAACACGGTTTCTATACGACCGTACCGGCTGGCGAACATGTCTCTGATGACAAAATTGGAAATACTTCTGTTGTCTCTCTTTATGGTTCAAAACGTAAACCTTCGGTAAGCGACTTGTCTGATTGCGATGCTGTTGTAATTGATATTCAGGATATAGGTATAAGGTCTTATACGTACATTAGCTCAGTTTATAAAATGCTCGAAGCCTGTGCAGAAAACAACAAGCAGGTATTCATTCTAGACCGTCCGAATCCACTCGGTGGATTGATTGTTGATGGAAATGTACTTGAAAAAGGTAAAGAATCATTTATTGGAATTATACCCGTTACATATATACATGGCTGTACAATCGGCGAACTGACCAATATGCTCAATGAAGAAGGCTGGCTCTCACAGGATTCAACCGTACAACCTAAAAAATGTAATCTGACAATAATAAAAACGGAAAACTGGAAAAGATGGATGCAATGGGAGGACACCGGACTTCGATGGTTTCCTACTTCTCCCCACATTCAATCACCCGATGCTGTTCGTGGTGCTGCCGTGCTTGGTATCTGGGGTGAACTCTCATTATTTAGTATCGGCATAGGAACTACTCTACCCTTCCAATATTGCGGAGCCCCGGATTTCAAATCATTGGAAATTGCTAATGAAATTAACAGTCAAAATCTTTATGGAGTAAATCTTTATCCAACAAAATACCGCCCATTTTATGGAATGTATAATGGTAAAGATTGCGAAGGCCTTTTACTGAAATTTACACCAAATAATCTTTTCATGCCTTACAGATTCGGTATAAAATTAGCTTTAGCAATTCGCAAATATCATCCGAATATTTTTAAGAAGAGCTTTTCAAGTCAGGCACAGTCTATGTTCATTAAAGCAACAGGAACCGATGAATTATTAAGAGCATTTATGGAAAATAAAAGTGATGATGAAATAATTTCTATTTCACAGAATGGATTGGATAATTTTATCTCTCTAAGGAAAAAATATTTGTTGTATGAATAGCTTCCCTGCTTTTTCTATTATGATTTTTTTTGCATCTGAAAAAGTTACATTCGATAGTCTTGCGCCTGCGGCGTGGAAATGCCCTCCGCCACCCAGCTCTACAGCAAGCTCACGAACATTGATATCCCCCTTGGACCTGAAAGAAATTCTTACTTCCGGGTCATTCGGACGTTCCGTGATTAGTACACCTGCCTGTACTCCTTTTATGGTAACAGTATGTTCGACAATACCTTCAATATCAGAATCCAAGCCTCCGGTTTTTTTAAAAATTTCTTTTGTGAGAGTCATAACAACAAGTTTCCCATCATAAAATAGTTCCGAGCTTGCAAATGCTTCTCCCTGCAAAAGTGCTGCCCGGTATGGAATTATATTATATACTTCCTCATAAATTTTAACAGGGTCTGCACCATATTTAATAAGTTCTGCAATAATCAGGTGTGTTTCTCTTGTTGTTTGAGGAAACCTGAAACTGCCTGTGTCAGTCATAATAGCGGTATATAGTGCAGAGGCTATTTCCTCAGTGATTTTCAATTGCTCATCGCATTTCAGGATTTTCCAAATTAACTCTCCTGTTGATGCAGAAGCAGAATCAATATGATAAAAATCCGCATCAAAACTTGGTTCTATGTGATGGTCAATTACAATTTTCAATGCATTAGATTGCAAAACAACATTCTCCATTGCCTTAATTCTTGGGCTGTTATTAAGGTCAAGAACAAAGACTGCATCTGATTTCATTATATATTCATTGTCATTGTCAGTGTAAACATTGACATTCTCAATACCAGCCAAAAACATAAGATTATAAGGTGTTTCACTGCAGTTTATGATTCTCGTCTCGATGCCTTTTTGTTGACAATAAAAGAAGAAAGCGAGTTCTGAACCGATAGCATCCCCATCAGGGTTGACATGTGTTGTTATTGTTATTTTTTTTGTATTAATAAGAATTTTGTGTATTTCATCTACTGTCGAATTCTTTATTTTTTCATTTATCATATTATTCATTTTCAATTAATACTTGATTTTACTCATAAATATTTATTTCTTAGAGGAACAATTTATAATGTTCAATTTTGCAATTTCCAAAAAGCCAAAAAGTAATTTAATTAATTGAATATTTGTTCATTAAAAATTCAATGAAAATTGCAAATTGTAAATTGTAAATTCTTTTCCAATAAAAATACAACTTTGATATATAACTGAATTAATATCAATGCTCCAAAATTAACATTTTATTTGTAAATTACAGGTTGTATATATGATTAATGTTTAAGAAATCTCAATATTATTTTTGAAAAAGTATCTTCCATATATTTACATTTTCCTTGCATTTACAGCAGGATTATTTATAATTTTCTGGCTTGTGGACTCCGTACTGATGCCGCTTCTCGTTCATAACACAGAAACTGTTCAGGTGCCAAACGTAATCGGGAAATCTTATGATGATGCCCAGACTTTATTATCGGGAAAAAATTTAAAATTCATTAAGTCAGGTGAACAATACAGCGACAATGTAATCCCCAATACAGTTATTAATCAAATACCAAAGTCAGGCACTGAAGTCAAAGTCGGAAGAAGTATTTACCTCATTATCAGCAAAGGAAGAGAGACTATTGAAGTACCGTACCTTATCGGAAAATCTCTTCGCGAAGCAAGAGTAACACTTATTCAAAATGGCTTGGCACTTGGTAACGTTGTTTACGTTGCTTCGGATTCTATCGGATTCGATACTGTGATATCACAGAGCATAGGCAATGACAGGAAAATTCCTGCGGGTAGTCCTATTAATATTATAGTCAGTAAGGGTTCTGAAAATTTCGTAAAAGTTCCTAACCTTGTAGGCTTGTCCGTAAGCGAAGCCCAATCATTGCTCACTGAATCAGGTTTGGCAATTGGTAATATTTTCCTTGGAAAAAGCGAGACATATATGGCAGGCACTGTGATTGACCATTCACCTGCCGCAGGAGAACTTGTTAAACAAAATTCCCCGATAAATTTGACAATCGCAAAATAATTCAGAATTTATAGAGGTTATTTATGAAATATTTAAAATCAATTATTATCGTTTTCATTTTTCTTTTTTCTGCAACAATTCTATGCTTTGCACAGGACAGTAAAATGATGGCCAGTGCCTATGTCAGCTATAATATGCCAATGGGCACTACTGCTGATAATTACAAAAGCAGTGTGGGATTCCAGGCACAATTTGAATATTTATTAACTGAAGACATTGGTTTAGATATAACTGCAGGATATATACCGTGGAATTTTGAAAATGAGGTTCCTGACCAAACTTTCACTATTATTCCAACTCTTATTGGTGGAAGATACTATTTCATGGCAAGAGGGATGTCGTCCTATGTAGGTGTTGATTTGGGCTTGTATCATACTACTTTCAAAACAGTTTCTGAAAAAAGACCCGAATCCAAATTTGGTTATTCAATTCTCGGAGGAGTCTTGTTTCCAATGAGCGATAATTTGTATGTAAATAGTAATATAAGTTATACAAGTATCAGTACAGCAGGATTTACATTCACATATATTGCTCTTCATGCTGGTCTATCGTTTACATTTTACTAATGATATGTGATTAAATAATAAAATTAAACCAAAATTGATATAATTATATCAAATAGAAAAAATACGAGGTTAATATGTTCAGAATTTTTACTGTTGTGTTTTTAATTATTTGTTATTACTTTTCAATTGCAGAATACAGGGAAGTTCAAATTCCTACACGTGTCTCTGATACTGAAAAAAAATCCCTCGCTGCAGATATATATGTAATTGATTCAACAGTTCCAAAACCAACTATATTAATTCAAACTCCCTATAATAAAAATGCATATAGGACACTGCAATCACTACCTCAGGAAGGAGGCACACAACTGCCATTCGATACAATTAACTATAATTATGTCGTTCTTGACTGGCGTGGATTCTGGGCTAACAATGACAAAGACATTACGGGTAAGGACAGAGGTGAAGACGGTTATGATGTAGTTGAATGGATTGCCCAACAACCCTGGTCAGATGAAAAAATTGGCACATGGGGAGGCTCTGCACTTGGTTACATACAATTTCTTACAGCAAGGCTTCATCCGCCTCATCTTGTTTGTGCTGTTCCGCTGATAAAAGATTTTCTAATGAAATATGAGGATTATTATTATGGAGGTGTATATAGAAAAGAGCACTGCGAACAATTGCAAAGGCTCGGTTTCCTGCCAACATCTCTAATACTATCACATTACAAAGAAGATTTTTATTGGAGCTATATAGAGCAGAGTTCCGATTGTTCATCTGAAATTGAAATTCCAATGCTTCTGATTAGCGGATGGTTCGACCACTACCCTGCTTTTTGCATTCGCGCATTTCATAATTTAAAGGATTCGAGTAATCCGAATGTAAAAGACAGGCATAAATTAATAATGGGCCCCTGGCTCCATTCAAGCATTGGACAACCAGAACAGGGAGATTTGATTTTTCTTGAGGCAAAGAACATACCTAACCAGGCATCTGTTAAATTTTTCGATTATTATCTAAGAAATATAAATAACGGCTGGGAAAACGAACCTGTAATCAAATATTTCGAAATGGGTTCCAATCAATGGAAAACAGCAGATAATTGGTATAATGTTGCCGATGCTTACGACACATTGTATTTCAACGATAATCATTTATTGTCCGAAATACCTTCAATGCTTGACATCGTTTCGGTTGATTCAGTAGAGTACAATCCCAAAGACCCTTCACCAACCTACGGTGGTTCCAGATTCAATCCTTTTGACCCGAAAACTCCAATGGGTCCCCTTGACCAGAGAGATAAGGTTGAGAGTAAGCCAGATGCCCTGGTTTATACTACTGAACCATTGAATCAAAATGTAATTCTTAACGGAAGTGTTGTTGCTGAACTTCTCGTTTCAACAGACAAAGAAGATACTGACTTTGGAATTAGGTTATGTGATGTTTATCCTGATGGCAGGTCAATGATTTTAACGCAAGGTATCAGAAGAATGAGATTCAGAAATTCTTATTCTAATGAAGAATTAATGACTCCTGGAGAAATATATCCCGTTAAAATTGAGTTACATGATTTATCAATTAATTTTCTTGCAGGCCATTCAATAAGAGTAATCGTCACAAATTCGAATTACCCAATGTTTGATATTAATTTGAATAATGGTGATTCTCTATATGTACCCGGCGATACTCTGATTGCGAAAACCTATCTTCATCATTGGGGAAATTATAAATCAAAAGTGATTTTACCCGTAACAAAAGCAACAGGCGTAGAGGATGATTTAAATGATGAAATTTCATTAAAGATTTTTCCTAATCCTACTTCTGGTAAAATTGAAATAAGTTATTCGATTGATAAGCCCGGAACAATTAGTATGGAATTATTTAATTTAATTGGAGAAAAAATTTCATCCAGCAACAAACAAGTATCAGAAGCCGGTAATTATTCTGAAAACTTATCTCTTGAAGGATTTCCTGCAGGTATCTATTTACTTAAAGTAGGTATAAAACAATCATCAATATTAAAGAAAATAATATTAACCCATTAAAAACAGATTTTACATTCCATATGGTATTGCTAAAATATATACATTTTCTAATCACTCTTCGATAAACCCAGAGTGACAACACTGATTGTCATACTGAGCCTGTCGAAGAATGACTTTAATATGATTAAACTTCATTTTGATTGGTCTGTATACCAAATTAGCAATATCTTCCTTATAACATTATTTTCTCTCCCTCGTTTTTCTTAATTTTAAAATTCGTTTTTTGTCAAATGATGTAAATCTTGAGGAATATCTTATGAAGAAAATAATCATAATAATCTTTGCCGCATTTATTTTATCAATACAATTAAATGCACAAGATAATGTTGTCAATCCCCAAATGCAGGATTTGGAACCACCTATAGAATTTTATACACCTTATCTCAGGCAACTACCCGAGTCGTTGGTAAAATCACTGACTGATACAACTTCACAAGGAATAATGGATTTTTTAATGAGAAATCTGCCTGATGCCGATAAAAGAGAACTCAAATCAAAAATGAATGAATATAGAATGTCAAGAATACCTCCTGCTAAAAAACTTCCAATAACTCCTGAAATTCTCTTATCACTTGAAAGAATAAGCGACCCGCAAATTTCACCCGATGGTAAATGGGTATTATATAGTAAATCGGTTCCTAAATATAGAGAAAACAAATCATACAAAGACTTATTTGTTGTGTCAATGGATGGAAAATGGCATATACAAATAACTACAGACGCTGCCGCCGATTACAATGGCAGGTGGTCACCTAATGGGAAAAAAATATATTATATTTCAAGAAGTACGGGAAAACCTCAGATAAATATAATTGATGTTCCCGACACCAACAGGCTTCTCGGAACAAATACCAGAGGTTTATGGAAAATGCTTCCAAATGTAACCCCATCGTTTCCTTTCATAGTTGAAAATGGTGTTGATAATTTATCATGGTCGCCGGATGGAAAATATTTTGCTTTCACTTCTGATGTAAAACTTGATTCAACGGTGAAAGAAAAATATCCTGAACAGCCTGAAGCAAACGTTCGGGAATATAATAAACTGCCAATCAGGCATTGGGACGAATGGGAAGATGAAAATTACAGCCATCTTTTTGTGAGAGAATTTCATCAGGATGGGATTACTGATTTTAAACAACCTGTGGATTTAATGCCTGGGGAAAAATTCGAGACACCTATTAAACCCTTTGGCGGCATCGAGCAAATTGCATGGTCACCCGATGGTAAAGAATTAGCTTACACTTCTAAGAAAGTTAGTAATTATGTTCAAACAACTAATTCTGATATTTTCATTGTTCCCGTTAATGGGGGAGAAACAAAAAATATAACAAAGGATTTAAAAGGTTCAGATTCTGACCCGCTTTATTCACCTGACGGAAAATGGATTGCCTTTCACAGCCAGGAACGGGAAGGGTTTGAGTCTGACAGAATCAGACTGTTGCTTTATGATAGAGAAAATGGCGATATAAAGGAATTATCCAAAAAACTTGACCAATGGATTGGAAATATGGTATGGGCTCCGGACAGCAAATCAATTTATTTCACAGCAGAAGACAAAGCTACTGTTCAAATTTATAAAATTCAGATTGAGGATGGCTCATGGAAAATAATAACATCTGGCAGATTTAATTTTGATGTTGGTTTGGATATTTCAAAAGACGGAAGAACACTTGTTTGCGGCAGAAGGGACATGACAAGAGCAACAGAATTATATTCAATTGAATTAATAGGCGAAACACCACTTTACTTCCAACTAACTGATATAAATAGCTTCTATTATTCAAACCTGGCAAAAATAAATATCGAAGAAAAGTTATTCCAAAGTTCAGATGGCAAAAAAATTCATTCATGGGTATTATATCCTCCTTATTTTGATTCTACAAAGAAATACCCTATGATTACTTATTGCCAGGGAGGCCCACAGTCAACAATAAGCCAGTATTTCAGCTACAGATGGAATTTATTTTTGATGGCTTCCCATGGATATATTGTCGTTGCTCCTAATCGCAGAGGTGTTCCTGGATTCGGACAGGAATGGAATGATGCCATCAGCAAGGACTGGAGCGGTAAACCAATAGATGATATTCTTGCCGCAACAGACGAAATGCTCAAAGAACCTTATGTTGACAAAAAAGGTGTTGCCGCTGTGGGTGCAAGTGCAGGTGGATATGCTGTGTTCTGGCTTGAAGGTAATCACAAGAAAAGATTCAGTGCATTTGTTTCAACAAGTGGTGTATTCAATTTAGAAAGCATGTATGGTTCTACCGAAGAATTGTGGTTCCCTGATTGGGAGTACGGTGGTCCTTATTGGGATAAGAATAACAGGGAATTTTATGAAAAAAATTCACCGCATAAGTTTGCACAAAACTGGGATACGCCAATATTAATCACTGCCGGTGAAAAAGATTTCAGAGTGCCTTATACCCAGAGCCTCGAAGCATTCACTGTTGCACAAGTAAAAGGTATTCCTTCAAAATTATTAATATTCCCAGATGAAAATCATTGGGTTGAATCATTGCAGGATGCAATTCTCTGGCAAAAGGTATTTTTCAGTTTCCTCGATACATATTGTAAACATAAAGATAATGAAAATAAATAGTACAAGTAAAAGCCCCCTTTTTCAAAGGGGGATTCAGGGGGTTTTTTTTTTGATACATCCTTCGACATGATGTTTATGACAAACTCATTTTATGTTAGATGAATAGCCACTATTTTTAAATAGTGGGAATAAGTAAACAGCACTTTCGCCTGGATTTATCCCCTAATAAAAATAATTGACTAAAGTCGTAATTATGTGATAAACCTCCACTATCTGAAGATAGTGGCTATTCAAATAAAATTTAAAAAATATTAAAACAAAAGGAGGTGATTTTTGAAAGAGAATGAAAATGTAATTCAAAAAAGTTCATGGCGATTTCCCCCAACATTCTGGACAGCAAACTATGTTGAATTGCTCGAAAGAGCCGCATTTTACTGCATGTTTATTGCAATCTCACTTTACCTGACTGACGTTGTCGGCTTCGATGACAAATGGGCTGGAATAATCGGAGCATTTTTTAGTGCAGGCGTATATTTCCTGCCACCATTTACAGGCGCTTTTTCCGATAAAATTGGTTTCAGAGCTGCATTACTTATTGCATTTACTCTTTTGACAATCGGTTATTTCACTATGAGTTTTTTACCTTACAAAGCAACTGTTGTTCCTGCATTTGTTCTGCTTATGTTTGGCGGCTCATTTATTAAATCTATAATAACAGGCACAGTTGCTAAAAATTCATCTGAAACGAACAGAGCGAGAGCATATTCAATCTTTTACTTTGTTGTCAATATCGGAGCATTTACAGGCAAAATGTTTGCAAAGCCAATCAGAATTGATATTGGTTTGGAAGCCATAGGATATTTTTCTGCAATTATGACTTTTATCGCAATAATTGTTGTTTTCTTCTTCTTCAAAAACATTGATTCCACAGGACAAGGCAAATCTGCAAAAGAAATTTGGACTGGATTTGTCAAAGTTGTTACAAATGCAAGATTGATTACACTGATTTTAATTCTTGCCGGTTTCTGGATCATTCAGCACCAAATGTATGCTTCTATGCCTAAATACATTATCAGACTCGTCGGTAAAGATGCTTCACCAGAGTGGTATTCCAATGTTAATTCTGCCACTGTAATTATTTTTGTCATGCTTATTACTCATTGGATGAAAAAATTCAAGGCTATCACTTCAATGAATATAGGAATGATACTCATGCCGATGTCTGCCGTACTAATGGCAATGAGTCCTCTCCTGACACAATGGACCGGAACATCAATTTCCATGTTCGGATTATTCACACTCCATCCGATCGCACTTACAATGATAATAGGTATTGGTATTCAGGGACTTGCCGAATGTTTCATCTCACCCCGCTTTCTTGAATATTTTTCGCTTCAGGCACCAAAGGGTGAGGAAGGAATGTATCTCGGATTTTCGCATCTACATTCATTCTTTGCGAATTTCATAGGATTTTTCATCTCCGGATTTTTACTCGATGCCTACTGCCCCGACCCGAATAAAGAAGGATTGAGAGGATTGACTGCAAGCCAGCTTGCACCATATTACGAGCATGCTCATTATATTTGGTATTATTTTGCAGGAATCGGAATTTTAGCTGCTATAGCATTGTATATATACTCAAAAGTGGTTAAAAGGTTAGATGGAAGAAAAATAAGTGTCTGAAGTAGGATTTTTAGGATTTGAAGATTATAGGATTCTGTAATTGATATTCTAATAGAAAAAATAATTATACATTGAATTAATAAAATTGCTATTTTTCTATTTACTCTGAAACACTTTTAGAGTAATAATTGACAATATGTATAATGAGCTTTGAGGTTCAAAATGAAAAAGGCAATTTATTTACTTGTTTCTATTATTATTTTATTTTCCTCTTTACACTCTGCACCTGTTATTTTCAAATATGATAACGGAATACCCGCCGGAATGTACTCGAATGCTAATACGTTGGGCTGGGATGAAACTGTAATGCTGAAACCTCCGGGGCCATGTAAAATAAATAAAGTTCAATTATACCTTAGCGGTACTGTTGCGGCTCCCGACACAATCTGGGTTGTAGGCGACCCTGCCGAAGGAGCATATCCACCTTCATCTTATTGCTGGTATATAAACAAACTTGCCGACGGTAAGATAATAAATTATACCGGAACACCCGGCTGGTATGAAATTGATATATCGGCAGACAATATCAGAGCAGATGGAATTTGCAGTGTCGTAATCCAGCACAGAAATAAACAAAACGGGCCTTATTTCACCTTTGATAATCAATCTCAGACACAGGAAATACATTCACTGCTGGTTGATCTACGGCCTAACCCGGATTTCTTAGGAATCAGAGGTACAATCTTTGCCCGGTCTCAGGGTAATTTCATGGTACGATTCGAAATCGAATACGATTTTCCTGACGGAGAAACCACTGCACAAGCTCCCCCGCCAACATTAGTTGATGTAACAAAAGAAGCGGGATTAGTTGATGGAAATGGCAGTCCAATCAAGAGTGCAATGGTGAGCGTTGTAGGATTTAATAATAATGAATTTGAAGATTTAGCTGTCGGCTCATATTATTTTTCAAATAATGGTGATGCAACTTTTGAAAATAAATCATCCCAGGCAAATCTTCAAGCTGGACAAACAAGCTGGGCTGATATTGATAATGATGGAAACATTGATTATTTCGCATTAAACGGTGGCTTGAACGATAAAATTTTATTTGGAAATGGTAATTTATCTTTTGTAGATGAAACCGACTCAATTATAAAACTAAATCAGCCGACTGTTACGCCAATGTTCTTCGACTACAATCATGATGGTTTACTTGACCTATACATTGCTTATGGAAGAGCAGGCGACCCTGAAGTATATTACCCCGACCAACTATTCAAAAACATTGGAAACAAGAAATTTGAAAACGTTACGAATACGGCAGGAATCTCTGCAGGCGAGCCGGCGCCATACTATGACTGCTGGGGAGCAAGCATCTGCGATTATAACAATGACAATTGGCCCGATGCTTTTGTAGCAACTTACCGCCTCGCTCCTGATATGTTATTCAGAAATGCAAAGAACGGAATGTTTGATGAAGTTGGGGGCGCAACAGGTGCAAGAGGAATACCCACATATTATACAAATGCATTTGGACATGGCATGGGCTCTGACTGGGGAGACTTTAACAACGACGGCTATGATGACTTATGTGTCGGCAATCTTGGTCATCCGGATGAAAGAGCATTAAACTCAAATCCTTCGCTATTATTTAAAAATGATGGCCCGCCTAACTGGACTTTCACGGATATGCACTCCGAAATGGGCTTGAAATTCTTCGAAATGAATGCAGGAACTGTTTGGGCTGACCTTAATCTCGACGGCTATCTCGACCTTGTTCATGCTCAATACTCTTATGACGCTAAAGGAGCCAGAAACGATAGGTTCACAAGGTTTTATCTGAATCAGGGACCTTCAAAAAATTTCAAATTGAAAGATGTAACATGGGAAACCGGTGCATACAATCATGGTGCATGGGCACCTGTCAGATTAGACTTTGATAATGATGGTGATATGGATATTATTGTTGCCAGTGGTCATGAAAACCTTAAATTATTCAGAAATGATTTGCCTAACAAAGGTTACTGGATTGCATTCAGATTAAGTGGGAGTCCGGCAAACAATGTTCCTAATGAGGGATTCGGGAGTAATGTTACGGTTTATTCAGGAGGACAAAAATTTTACCGAAGCCTCCCTGGTACGGTTATGAATGGAAGATGTTCTCAAAGTTCTAATGAATTGAATTTTGGAATAGGAAGTGTGAGTACGATTGACAGCGTTGTTATAAAATTTCCAAATGGACAAACAAATAAATTCACCGGACTTGCAATTAATACAAAATATAAAATTCCATATATGCAATCTCCGGTGAGAATGAAACTGACAGCACCAATGCTATTATCTCCTTTAAACTTTACAACTAAGATGGTGCCTGATGTAGCTTTTGATTGGTCTCAAGTCAGCGAAGGTACAAAATATGAGATACTCATTTCAAATAAAAAAGATTTTTCTGATACTGTATTGCATCAGAATGAATTAACCCAAACATCTTCAAATAGTAGCACTTTCGAAATAAATAAAACTTACTTTTGGAAAACCAGAGCATTTTCAGATACGGATACCAGTAACTGGTCAAGTATATGGGAATTCACTGTCGGCACTCCAACACCATTAGCACCAAAATTGAAAAATCCACCTAACGATTCATTGAATATAAGTGCTAAACCGAAGTTTATTTGGAACACATCCGAATACTATGCTAAATACCCAGGTATTACAATTTATGATTTGCAATATTCTACTGACCCAACCTGTTCAACTGATGTACAAAGTTTTTACGGACTGCTTGATACAACGTTTCTTGTTACCGAACATCTAATTCCCGATACAAAATACTATTGGCGAACACGTGGTATAAACGAAGGACAGCCAAGTCAATGGTCAGAAATTTGGAACTTCACGGTTATGGCTTTACCTTCCAAACCGTTTTTAACATCACCTGCAAACGGAGACACTGCTGTAAGTAAAAGACCATCTCTATCGTGGGAAGAAAGCACAAATGCAGACTACTATACACTCGAATTATCAAAATCGGAAGTCTTTAATCCCGATTCGATAAATTATCAAGCAACAGATATAACATCTACATCAAGAAAATTATTTAAATCCCTCGATGAAGGAACTATTTATTACTGGCACGTCAGAGCAGGAAATGACGGTGGCGAAAGCGAATGGTCTCAAACATATAATTTCAAAACAGAAGGCATACTTGGAATTGAGGAAGTGGATAATTCAGGTTTATTTGTAAAAACCTCTCCAAATCCATTTGACAAAGTAACAAATATAGAATTTTATTTGCCAGAACCAGGATTCACAACTTTGAATATTTTCAATATTGAAGGAATAGAATTAGAAACAATATTATCCGAAAAATTAGATGCAGGAAATCATTTAGTAAAGTGGGATGCAAAGCGACATCCAACCGGAATTTATTATTTTCAACTAATAATTGGAAATAAATCATACACCGGAAAATTGATTGTAATAAAATAAATTATGTAGGGACAGAACATTGTTCTGTTCCTATTATTGACAAATATTCGAAAAAAATAAAGCAAAAATTATTTTTCACACATAAAAGGTGAAAAAATGAGAAAAGTAATTGTATTGATTGTAACTTTCATCTTGATAGCTTTTCAATCTCTCCAAGCTCAATGGGAGCAGGTCAATGGTCCTTATGGACAAGAAGTTACTTGTTTATTGATAAGCGACAGCATTGTCTTTGCCGGTACTAATGGAGATGGTATTTATTTATCAACTGATTATGGCATAAGTTGGACACAAAAAGGTCTATTGAATACTAATTTTTATTGTCTTACTGTCATTGAAACAAATTTATTTGCAGGGGCATGGGGAAAGGTTTTTATCTCATCGAATAAGGGACAGGAATGGGAACAACTTATAATACAGAATTTGGATTCACCTGTCTTGTGTATAACTTTTCTGGATAACTATATCTTTGCCGGGACATCTGGAGAGGGAGTTTATTTATCAACTGATAATGGTATAAGCTGGACAAAGTCAAATTCAGGAATTACAAATGATTTCGTTCGTAATTTTGCCATTATTGGTGATACAATTTTTGCAGGGACTGATATCGGTTTATTTAAATCCACTGACTATGGAGTGCAATGGACACAATATAATTCTGAACTAAATTATATTAACGTACCTTGTATGGCTGTTTGTGAAGGTAATATTTATGCTGCAACTAATCAAAAAGGAGTTATTCTATCCACTGATAATGGCAATAACTGGAATCAAGTAAACATAGGTTTAAATAATTCTCATGTATATTGTCTGGCTGTAAGCAGTAACAATATTTATGCTGGGACTTCCGAAGGAGAAGTATATCAATTAACAAATAACAGCTCGAGCTGGACGCAAATCAATTCTGAAATTGTAAACACCAGTGTTCGCTGTCTGGCTGTTAATGAAAGTAATATCTTTGCAGGTACTTCTGGAGGCTTATTTCAAACAACCGATAACGGTTCCAAATGGTCACCAACTTTATTAGAGAAAACTCATATCAATTGTGTAACATTTGATTCAAGCAATATCTTTGTTGGAAATAACTTAGGTGTTTTTCTTACAACAAATGATGGCAATGACTGGTCGCAATTAAATTCAGGATTAATTAATTCTCAGGTAGGTAATATAGCCCTGTGCGGTAATGATTTATTTGCCAGTATTTTTATTGGTGGAATGTATAAATCAATAAATTATGGTAAAAGTTGGGTACAAATCAATTCCGGATTAAATCAATACCCAACTATTAGATGTCTTGTTGTAATTGATAATAATATATATATTGGAACAAATGCAGATGGTGTTTATAGAACTACTGATAATGGAACAAGCTGGACACAACTGAATAACGGGCTTACAAACAAATGGGTAGTAAGTCTTTCTTTAAGTGGAAATAATTTATTTGCCGGTACATATGATGGGATTTACATTTCTTCAGATTATGGTAATAACTGGGTAAAAACATCCTTTACAAATACCTGTGTATATAGTATGATTGTTCAGGACAGTAATATCTATGCAGGTACTTATGGCAGAGTTTACTTATCAACTAATAATGGGCAAAACTGGCAACAATTGGATACTTTATCAACAAGAAAAAATATTAATTGTTTAAAAATAATCGGGAGTATTATCCTTGCAGGAACTTCAGGAGATGGAATTTTCCTATCAACAAATTCAGGACAAAACTGGAAACAATTCAATTCAGGTCTTATAAATTTAGATATTCGTTGTCTTTCTGTCAAAGATGAAAATATTTATACCGGAACCAATGGTGGTGGATTGTTTAAAGCAAAAATAATTGACCTTATAACTTCCGTTGAAGAAAAAGGTAATAATATTAATGATGCCATTAGTATAAATCCAAATCCTGCACATGATAACATTTCAATAAATATTAATTCAAAAGATTTTTCAAATAGTACGAAATTATATATTACAGATTTATCAGGACGAGAAGTATTAACTATTTTTGAAGGTATAATTGAATCAGGTAATAAAAAACTTAATGCAAACATTGAGAAATTAGTGGGTGGAATTTATTATCTTGTTATGCAATCCCCTACTGCAAGAACAACAAAGATGTTTGTTGTGAATAGGTAAGGTCATATGGTTTCAATTCAGAATTCATAATTCTTTTTGAAAGTTTGAGACCTTTTTGCTTTTGATGTGTCTTTACATTATATTAATGACAAAAAAATATGAATAATCATAATAAAATAAAATGTTTTAGACAGAACACTGTTGGATATACAATTTTCAATTATAAATTTTCAATTTTCAATTTTCTGACCCTTCGTGATTTATTGGGCAGAAAATTTTCTGCCCCTACAATTTTAATATTTCTTTTCTTAACTACTTTCATACTACATTCACAAGAAAAACCTTATTGGAAAAAAACAGAAGGTATTTATGGTGGTATTATTACTTGCATGACGGGAAATGATAATCAAATATTCATAGGAACATTGGGTTCCGGTGTTTACACATCAACAAATCCTGGTGAAAAATGGGAAGCGATTAATAATGGAATATCCAACCTCGATATAAGAGCAATCATTCTTACAAAAAGCAATACTTTACTTGCAGGAACTTATGGCGGAGGTATTTTCAGGTCAACAGATTATGGTATTACATGGAATAAAGCTAATGTTGATTTAAAAAGCATGGACTTCAGAACATTTGCTCTTGATTCGGATGGCACAATTTGGGCTGGGTCATGTACTGCCGGAATATTTCTTTCGACTAATGATGGCATTTTCTGGGAATATGGGGGTGTGAATGATTATGATGTTTGGGCAATTGCAGTAACTAAAACAGGTAATATCTTCGCAGGCTCCTCCAAAAATGGAATTTTTTATACAAATGATAAAGGATATAACTGGAAAAATTCTTACGCAGGTTTAACGACCGATGATGTTAGAACTATGGCTATTGTATCGGACTCACTACTTTTTGCAGGGACTAATAAGGGTGTTTTTCTTTCCACTAATGAGGGCGGCTCATGGGAAGAATTTAATTATGGTTTAACAAATTTAGATGTTTGGTCTTTGTTACCGATGAATGACGGACAACTAATTGCAGGTACAAAAGGTGACGGTACATTTTTTATAAAACCATTGCCAGAGAATACCTGGCAGCAAAAAATTGAAAATCTGGAAGAATTATGGATTCGATGTTTGATGCTTTCGGAAGATAATATCCTGTTTACCGGGACAGATGGTGGAGCCGGATTATTTAAAACAAATACTTCTTCAATCTTATGGGAAAAAGCAAACACCGGAATAAATAATCTGGATGTTACTTCATTTGAAATTGATAAAAATGGGAAATTAATGTCCGGTACATATTCGGATGGCATTTATATTTTTGATGAAGATTCTAACACATGGACTCGTTCTGGGGAAGGTATAACAAATAAGTATATTTTATCACTTGCTATTGACTCTTCTAATAATTATTATGTCGGTACTTATAGTAGTGGTGTATTTTACTCGACTGATAATGGTGCTACTTTTACTCAAATTAATGAAGGGTTAGTGGATAAGCAAATCTTCTCAATGACAATAAATGCAAAGAATAAAGTAATTGCAGGAACAGGTGGAAGTGGTATTTTCAGGTATGAACCTGACTCATCAAAATGGATAAAAATTAATAAGGGCTTGAAATCTTATGTTATTTATTCATTAGTTAAGGCTCCTAATGGATTTTTATTTGCAGGTACACCAGGTGCTGGAATATTCAAATCTGAGGATGACGGTGATAATTGGATTCAAGTTAATGAAGGATTGGATGCTCCATTTATAAATGTTTTATGTGTAACAAAAAACGGAGATATTATTACAGGAACCCAGGATAAAGGTGTTTTTTTATCAAAAGATAATGGTGCAAATTGGTCAAATATCGGATTAGAAGGTACTGTATTATTATCCATTATATATTCACAGGATGAATTTGTTTATGTTGCAACTTCAGATAGTGGGATATATCGCACCAAATTAGAGACAATTAGATGGGAACTAGTAAATGATGGTTTAATTATTAATTCTGTCCAGGCAATAATAAGTGATAAAATAGGTAGACTTTATGCAGCAGTTCACAAAAATGGCGTATATATGTACGACCCTGCAACAGGAGTTGAAGAGTATTCTAAAGTAATGGAAAATGAAATTAATATTTCACCTAACCCTGCAAATGATATTATAAAAATAAGAATAGATATTCCATCAGGAATTGGAGAATCGTTTTCAATTTATAACTCAATCGGACACCTTTTAAATAAAATTGATATTAATAACACATCAGAATATTATGAATTGCAAGTCAACGATTTAACATCCGGGATTTACTTCATAAAATATAATTGTAAAAATTATCCTTTTATCATATTCAGATAAATTAATTATAAAATAAGATTGAACTTATCCGTTATTACGAAAATTATTTTGAAATTTTACAAATATTATTGGTTAATATGAGAAAATATATTTTAGTTTACCTTATTTTTATTTCAATATTAAATACTACATATTCACAGGAAAAAACATCAGATAAATTAACAGGCATTATCTCAGGAGAAGTGATTTCAGCTATAACAAAGAATCCAATAAGAAGTGTAACGGTAAAGATTGAAAACATAAAACTCGGAGCTATAACTAATGCAGAAGGAAAATATATTATAAGAAACATACCTGCGGGAGTTTATACTGTCAGATTTTCAATTCTGGGTTATGAAGTTTATAATCAATCAAATGTCATTGTATCAACTGCAATGCCGGTACAACTTGAAATTCAACTTGTTGAGAAAGTGATTGAGCTGGAAGGCACCGAAGTTCGTTCATCTTACTTTATTAAATTATCAGAAGCTGTTACAAGTACACAAACATTCAGCGGTGAAGAGATAAAAAGAACACCGGGAGTAAGTGAGGACGTTATCCGTGCAATATCACTTTTACCGGGTGTAGGAGTTACCCAGCCCGGTAGAAATGACCTTGTTGTTCGTGGTGGAGCACCTTTTGAAAATTTATTCATTGTTGATAATATTGAGATCCCAAATATCAATCATTTCGGAACTCAAGGCACAAGCGGTGGTCCCTTATCACTGATTAATATTGATTTTGTTAAAAATGTAACATTTTCAGCCGGTGGTTTTGGAGCAAAATATGGTGATAAAACTTCATCTTTGACAAATATTATATTAAGAAACGGAAATGAAGAAAGTTTTGGTGCTAAGGCTGTGCTATCAGCTACAGGATTCGGGCTTAATTTCGAAGGTCCAATTTCTGATAAAGGTTCATTTATTTTTGGGGCAAGAAGAAGTTATCTTGATTTCATTTTTAAAGCCGCAGGTTTTGGATTTATACCTGAATATTGGGATTTTATTGGAAAAGCAAAATATAAATTAGACAAATCCAATTCTATATCTTTTATTGCAATTGGAGCATTGGATGATGTAAGTCTTAATAATGACAGCCTTGATAATCGCTTCAAGAACAGTACTGTAGCTGTTCCAAATCAGAAGCAATACTTTTCAGGATTAACATGGCAGCATTTACTTGGCAATGGTTTTATCAACGTTACACTTGGTGAGACATATACAAATTATACCACTTTCCAGAATGATTCTTTGTTAAACACAGTATTTAAAAATAATTCTAAAGAAAGTGAAACCTCACTTAAAACTGAATTAGATTATATGATTTCACCGAAGATAGAATTTTTGATTGGGAATCAGGTGAAATGGGCTACTAATCTTGCTTATGAAATTCTTATTCCGGGATTTATGAGAACCGACTCAATAGGAATTCCAAGAGAATTATATATTGATACTAACTTTACAGATTATAAAAATGCAACCTATGCAAGCATGACTGCCGGATTTGGGAACTTCAAGCTAACTATTGGAGGACGACTTGAATATAATAACTTACTCGAAACTCAATGGTATTTGTCACCGAGAGGTTCTGTTTTGTATCAACTAAATGAGGTAACAGCTTTCACAATGAGCCTTGGCAGATATTATCAATCCCCATCTTATATTTGGTTTCTTGGTGGTTCACCCGAAAAACTAAATGCAATTCGTTCTGACCAGATTGTATTAGGATTTGACCATACTTTACTTGAAGATGTAAAAGTACAGGTTGAGTTATTCTATAAATATTACGACAACTACCCTGCCCGATTATACAGACCAACTGCAGTTCTTGCTCCTTCGGGATTTGATGATATAACATATGATATACCCTTCGGACTTGAGCCATTAGTAAGTAAGGGAGTGGGGTTAGCAAGAGGATTTGAAATTTTTATTCAGAAAAAGCTTAGTGAAATACCATTATCAGGATTGTTTAGTTTAACCATTGGAGAGTCAAAATTTAAATCATTAGTTGGTGATTTTAGACCGGGTTCCTATGATGCACTTGCAATAATCAATTTGGCTGCAGCATGGAGGATTAACAATGAATGGGAAATTTCTGCAAAATTTCGTTATTCAACCGGTTTGCCGACAACACCTTTTTATAACCAAGGAACTAATATTGGAAAACTTGATTTCAGCAGATTTAATGAAGGTGAACGTTTACCTGCATCGCACAGCATGGATTTCAGGATTGATAAAATCTGGAACTTTTCAGGTTTTATGTTGATAACTTATATAGATATTCAAAATCTTTACGGGAAGAAAAATGTTTCTGCTGTTAGATGGGATTATAGAAATAAAGAACCAAAATACCAAACCTCTTTTGGTATTCTTCCGAGTATCGGAATAGTTGCTGAAATTTGATATTTTAAAATTAATCATGAACTAATAACTATCAATAATAGAATAAAGAATTCGTCCAATTCATACGAATTTGTAAAATTCTAAACAATTTCAAGGAATAATAATGCTTGATAATGAAACATTAGACATTACATCCGATGAAGTAAAAGCAAAAAATGAATTCGAATACAAAGCAGAGATGAAGCAATTGCTTCATTTAATAGTTCATTCACTTTACACGCATCCTGAGGTTTTTCTTAGAGAACTTATATCAAATTCATCTGATGCACTGAACAAAATACGATTCAGGCGATTGACAGATAGTAACATACTCGACCCTGATTCTGAACTTAAAATCAATATAGATATTGATGAAAAAGAAAATACTTTCTCTATTACCGATACCGGTATAGGTATGACTAAGGAAGACCTTATCGGCAGAATCGGAACAATAGCAAGTTCGGGAACTCTCGAGTTTTTTAAGAAAATGGAGGAAGAAAATAAGAGTCTCGATGCAAATCTTATAGGGCAATTCGGAGTCGGCTTCTACTCAGTTTTTATGGTTACCGATGAGATTAATATCGAAACTACTTATGCAGTTCCAAATTCCAAAACCTATCTTTGGAAATCTTTTGGAGAAGATAAATTTACTGTAGAAGAAATTGAAAATAAACCGAGAGGAACAAAAATATCTTTTAAATTAAAAGATGAATATAAAGAATTTGCTCAACCCTGGAAAGTAAAAAGTATATTAAAGAAATATTCTAACTTCGTTGATTTCCCTGTTTATGTTAATGCTGAAAAAGTTAATATTGTTTCTGCACTTTGGCACAGGAAAAAAGAAGATATAAAAGATGAAGAACTAAATGATTTTTATACTTTTATATCGAATGATTCTACCCCGCCAATGGCTCATCTTCTGTTAAATATCGAAGGCATTCTAAATTTTAGGGCTTTGATTTTTATTCCAGAAACTGCCCCACCATCTCTTTTTCAGGATGCTCTTGAAAAGTCGCTTCAACTCTATTCAAACAGGATATTCATTCAGGATAATTGCAAAGAATTAATTCCCGATTACCTGAAATTCGTTAAAGGTGTCGTTGATACCGAAGAATTACCCCTTAATGTTTCCAGGGAGGTTACACAGTCAAGCCCGGTTATCACAAAGATAAAAAATGTGTTGGTATCAAAAATACTTGCACAACTTGAAGACTGGGCTGAAAACGCTCAAGCAAAATATGAAAAATTCTATAACAATTTCGGTTCTCTTTTAAAAACAGGCATCAATGCTGATTTTACTCATAAAGTTCAATTAATCGAACTGCTAAGATATGAAACTTCATTGAGGCCAAAAGGTGAAAAGGTATCACTTAAAGAATATGTTCAAAGAATGGCTGAAGGACAGAAAGAAATATATTACATAATGGGTGACCATAGAGATTTGATAGAGATGAATCCAAATCTTGAGTATTTCAGAAAAAATGAGCTGGAGGTCTTGTATCTTACAGACCCCGTTGATGTTTTCACTATCCCTTATATATTTGAATATGACAAAAAGCAACTTAAATCCATTGAGAAAGCCGATATTGATATTAAAAAAGTAAATAAAGAAGAAAAATCCAGTGATACAAGTAATAAAGGCTTGCTCGATTATTTTAAAGAAGTTCTCGGAGATAAAGTGGAGGATGTCATAGAATCAAACAGGCTGGTTGACTCTGCCGTTACCTTAGTTGTTGGTAAGCAGGGTTTTGACCCGCAGGTCGAAAAAATGATGCAATACATAGATAAAAACTTCACTCATTCTAAAAGAATCCTGGAGGTTAATACTTCACATAATATTATTAGAAATATCAATTCTTTATTTATTGCAAACTCAAATCCTGAACTTGTTAATAATGCTATATTGCAGCTTTACGAAGGTGCCTTGCTTTTAGAAGGGAAATTGCCTTCGCCAAACGAGTTTTTAAAGAGAATGAATGAATTTATCGAATTATCAACAAAATCAAAAAATGTAGGGGAAGTTTCATAACCTTCCTAATGCTTATGAAAACGTAGGTACAGAACATCATTCTGTCCTTTATTGAATTTATATAACAAAATTTTGTCTCTAATTAGCAATAAATTAGTCATTGTTCTGTCCCTAAGTCGAAATTAATAAAAAAAGTTCTTGATGTAAGCTATTGAATTGTTGTATTTTTGTATAGTGTATAATTAACAATTTGAAAATAATAAGATTTATTTTTCTGAATTTCTTACAAACACCAAATTAAGGGCAGAAAATATTCTACCTGTACATGAGCAATAATTGTAAACGCATCTTCATAAATTTTAGTAGGATAGATTAAATATGAAATTATCAGAATTCAAGTACAATTTTCCCAAGAACCTAATAGCAAAATTCCCTGCCGAGCCGAGAGACTCAGCAAAATTGATGGTGCTCAACAGAAGTAACGGGAAAATTGAAGAAAGAGTATTCGAAGACATTATAGATTATCTTAATAAGGGCGACTGTCTTGTTGTGAATGATACAAAGGTCTTCCCTGCCCGTTTGTTTGGTAAAAAAGAAAAGACAAATGCGAAAATAGAAGTAATGTTATTGAGAGAACTGAAATCAGAGGAACGAATTTGGGACGTACTTGTCGAGCCTGCAAGAAAAGTCAGAATCGGTAATAAAATTTATTTCGACAATAATAAATTCAACTGCGAAGTCATAGATAACACAACATCACGAGGCAGAACCGTCAGGTTCAGCTTTGATGGCAACCTGTTTAAAATAATTGAAAAAATAGGAGAAATGCCGCTTCCCGAATATATAAAGCGAGAGCCGACAGAACATGACAAAAAAACTTATCAGTGCGTTTTTGCTAATAAAAATCACCTTGCATCAATTCAACCACCAACAGCGGGATTGCATTTTACCGAAGAACTCCTGAAAGAAATAGAAGCTAAAGGTATTAGAATAGCCAAAGTATTACTAAACATTGGACAAGGTTCATTCGAAAGGATTGAAGTCGAAGACCTGACTAAACATAGAATGTATTCGGAATTCTTTACGATTTCGAGGGAATCGGCAGAAATTATCAATAAATCGTTGAAAGCGAAAAAGCAAGTAATGGCAGTTGGTTCGAGCGTTGTAAGGGCTCTTGAATCGTCAGTGCTGACATCAGGCCAGGTAAAGCCGAATAAAGGCTGGACGGATAAATTTATTTATCCGCCATTCGATTTTAAAATCGTTGGTAAATTCCTTACCAATTTCCAGCCGCCTGCATCACCGTCTTTACTTATGACTGCGACTTTTGCAGGCAAAGAAGAAATGTATAAAGCATATAAAAAGGCAATGAAAAGCAACTTCCGCTTTTTTGCTTATGGAGACGCATTTTTAATGATTTAAAAATAGTGTGCAATTTATTAATTTTGTAAGTAGGGACACAAGATTTTGTGTCCCTACTTTTCATTTTTGCCTTTTTTGTTAATAATGTTGTCTGAACTGTGATTTGTATGATTTTGATAATTTAAATTATTTGTTAAATGAATTAAAAAGATGAAAGACAAATTAAAAAATGTAGGAATACAAAATGAAAGTATGGATACAAAATCTTGTGTCCCTACATTTCAGGTGCACCTACTTAAGGATTTTCAAAGAACCAATTATGGAGAGTGGGAGAAATTATCTAATTCGATATTAAATAATAAATTAGATGATTATGTTAATAAATTATATAAAAATATTATAACTAAACCCATTTATTTTAAAGATGATATTAGTGATTTACATATTCAAATTAATTCTCTTCCAGGATTATATCATAATTTAAAAAGAAATAAATTAATTCATTCAAATCAATGGGAAATAGCTCAAGAAATTCCTTTACCATTACCTGAAGAATTTAATAAATCATTATCAGAAAATCTTATAAATGGTCAAAATGCTATTAGTATAGCACTTGATGATGCTTCGGCTTTCGGATTTAATCCCGAAGATTCAATCAAAGTGAAGGTTGGTCGAAATGGTATTTCAATATTTTTCTCGGATGATTTTGAAAAGACATTGAAAAATATTGACGCTGAACAGTATCCGATTTATATCAAGACATCAACAAACCTTACTTCCATAGCATCTGTTTTCTTATCATATCTTTTAAATAATAAAATAAATATAAAAAAATTATCCGGTGGATTCCATTATGACCCATTGTCCGTACTAGCACAAAAACATGAATTTCCATACGATTATGAATTGCTCTTTGATGAAATTGTTTCTTTGATTACTTGGCTTCATTCAAAAAAATGTCCATTTTCAGTAATAACAATTAATGGAAATTTATTCAACGAATCTGGTGGAAATGCAGTTCAGGAAATTGCCTTCTCAATGAGCGAAACTGTCTTATATTTAAAAGAGTTAATAAGTAGAGGGATTGAAATTAATGAAGCGGCAAAAAGAATTAGACTTTCTTATTCAATTGGACCTAACTTTTTCGTTGAAATATCAAAACTTAGGGCAGCGAGGTTGCTTTGGTCAAAAATAATTAAACATTTTGGGGGAAATGAAGATTCACAAAAAGTATTTATTCATGCTGAAACCTGCAAATGGAACAAAACAAAACATGACCCTTATGTTAATATCCTCAGAAATACAGGTGAAGCACTTTCTGCTATACTTGGTGGATGCGATAGCCTCAATCTACAATACTTTGATAATGCCTTTGGTATTCCTAATGAGTTTTCAAGAAGAATAACACGCAACACTCAGCTTGTATTGATGGAAGAATGTGATTTGACAGGAATTACAGACATTCCGGGCGGTTCCTGGTATATTGAGAATCTGACCAACGAACTTGCTAAAAAGGCTTGGGAATTGTTCCAGGAAGTTGAAAAAAAGGGTGGATTTTATAAAGCTCTCGATAATGGTTTCATAAAAGAAGAAATAGAAAAAGTCAAGTATGAAAGGTTATTTAATTTCAATAAGAAGAAAGATGTTTTAATCGGTACAAATATATATCCAAACCCAAATGAAAAGCCTATAGAAGCAACAGAAATAGACTACAACGCAATTTTTAAGCAAATACATTCAACACTTAGGGTGCATATTGAAAAACGAGACAACATGAAGGTGTCTAAATTGTTGGATGTGCTAAATGATACCGTCAATGATAATCCAATCAATTCCTTCGAATCGGCATTAAATGCCGTAAAAGCAGGAGCCACACTCGGTGAAATCAGTAAACCGTTTAATATTAAATTTAATGCAACGATTAAAAATCCAATAGAGAAGATGAAATTGTCTGAACTTTGATTAAGCAGATTAAACAGATTTCACAGAGTCAAATTTTGGTTATTTTGAGCCAAAACGTGCATTTCGTGCATCCGGAGCAGGTATTTCACTATTTTGTTTTTTCAATTTACAATTTCTAATTTTCAATTTTCAATAAATTTTCAATTCTAAATTTAAAATTAAATCCACTATAAA
>Ga0208373_1000411_pt1 | contig 75844 bp, 89 predicted proteins | sample RifOxyC2_FD_184036 | JGI IMG/M metagenome (GOLD analysis project Ga0208373, IMG submission 184036) | Soil microbial communities from Rifle, Colorado - Rifle Oxygen_injection C2 (SPAdes) | ecosystem: Environmental > Terrestrial > Deep subsurface > Rock core/Sediment | place: Rifle, Colorado...
TCGGACCTCGCCGGGGTACACTCAAGGTTGTCCTCTCCATAACTGGAGTTGCTTGAGCCGTACCCCTTTTTATTTTTATTAAATCCCAAACAGCCTCTGCGCATTTGCCGTTGTCGCGGCCGCGACCGTTTCAAATTTTACCTTTTTTATCTCGGCGATGTGTCGCGCAACCTCACTGACGTACGCCGGTTCGTTACGCTCGCCGCGGTGCGGCACGGGCGCCATAAACGGGCTGTCGGTTTCAATCATGAGTTTGTCCAACGGGCACTTGCGCAGGAGTTCGTCCCACGTGTTGTTGAACGTAATTAAGCCGGTGAAAGAAATAATAAAACCAAGCTCAAAGTATTGCCAGGCCGCCTCCCAGTCACCGGAAAAACAATGCAGCACTCCCCGCCCCTGCCGTCGTTTCTTTTTGTTATGGTAAAACGCGCGTAGCAGTTTCAGCACATCATCGTGCGCTTCCCGGCAGTGCACGATAACCGGCTTGTCCGCATCGTAAGCCAATTCCAGCTGCTGCAGAAACGTCAATTGCTGCAATTGCTTATTCTGTTTTAATTTAGCCGGGTCTTTGGGAATGTAGTGGTAATCAATGCCTACCTCGCCAATCGCCACCACCTCGTCAAGCGCAACCAAACGCGCATAGCTTTCGCGCTCAAACTGCTCGGCTTTCATCTTTACCTTCTGCTCCTCTTCCACAAATTCCTGCGCCTGCAAATGCACCGGATGCAGCCCGACTGCCGCGTACACGCCGGTTTTGTATTTTCCGGCAATCAGAGCGGCGCGTTTTGAGGTTGTAATATCAGCGCCGGGAATAATCATGACCGTGTCATTATCCAGCGCGCGGCGGATGACTTCGTCCGCGTCGTCTTTGTACGCCTGAAAATTGAGATGGCAGTGAGTGTCAATTAGCATAATTTCTAATGACGAATTTCTAAGTCGCCTTGTCGTAAAATTTTCAAGTTGCCGTCCCGCGCATCCACAACCGTTGAGCCCTTTGAAGGCTTGAGCGCTCCGCCGTCAACGATAATGTCCGGCTGATGTTTTCTTTTTTTAAAATAGTTAAAAACTTCCGGCGCGCTCAAAGCCGCCGGTTTGCCGGACGCGTTGGCCGAGGTGGCAACGAGCGGTGCGCCTAACTTTCTCACCAACGCGGTGGCAAACGCATTGCCGGAAAAGCGCACGCCGGCGTCAAAACTATTCTGATTAATTGATTTTTTAAAAAAACGTTTTCCTTGAGCATTGTAATCCACAACTATCGTCAGCGGCCCGGGCCAATATTTTTTTGCCAATTTTTTTGCCAGCGGCGTAAAACAAAAATACTTTTGCGCCATTGCCGGAGATGAAACCAGCACCGGCAACGCTTTGGCGCTGGCGCGTCCTTTGATTTGAAAAATTTTGGCGGCCGCGCGCGCGTTGGCGGCATCACAACCCAGGCCGTAGAGCGTTTCGGTCGGATAGGCAATGATTTTGCCCGCGCGCAGAGCGGCAGCGATTTCAGGCAACGCCGTCCGGTATTTTTTTTTATCTAAAATAATAGTGCGCATACGAAATTACGAAAGCGCCGCCACATCCCGATAAATTTGTTCGCGCAAGGCAGTGCTGTCTTTGAAGCGGCGGACTTCACGCAATTTTTTAACAATTTCCACCTCAACGGTGACACCGTACAGGTTGCCCGTGAAATCTTTCAAGTACAGCTCCACACTCGGTCCGAGCTTGAAGGTTTCAAGGTAACCAAAGTGTAAAAGTCCGCGGTATTCCCGTTCATTCACCCGGACACGGACAACGTAAACGCCGTGCGCGATGTCCAGGTTTACCTTATCTAAATTCGCCGTCGCAAACCCCAGGCTGTGTCCCACGCCCCGGCCGGGAATAACCGCCGCGCGGAACGTTCGCACCGACGTCTGGCCGCTTTTAACGACAAAATACATGGCAATGAGCAGAACAGCGCTCGCGGCAAATTGCAACGGCGTCAGCATATTGCCGTTGATGACGTAATCCAGCACGATTGCCGAGAGCGGCCAAAACATTTCGGCAATGGTTGCAACCGAAGCCGGCACTAATTTCAACCCAAAATAATAAATAAATAAAGCTACCGCGCCGCTACTAAAAACGATGAGAAACAACAGCTGCCACTGCGCGGCATTAATAGTCGCAACCTGCCACAAATCATCGGTAATCAAAATCACGGCCAAGGCCAAAATGGTCGTCACGCCAAAACGCAATACCGTTACCGAGCGAAAATCCAAATGGTTGGTCAGGCGCTTGCCAAAAACCGTTGATGAGCCAAACGCGAAGGCGGCAATGAGCGCGTACAGCGCGGCCTTGTTTTCTAAAACAACATTCACCACGCGCAGGTCCGCGGCGCCGAACGCCAAAACGTAAGCAGCCGCAACGGCCAATGCCGCCCACAAATAAAATCGGTACGAAAGACGCTCTTTTAAAATAACTGCGGCCAAGGCAAGCGCGAACACCGGCTGGAGTTTTTGTAAGATGACAATGGTTGCCAAACTGGCTTCGAAAGCGAACGCCGCAAAAAAAGCTTTGGTTATCATAATGGTTCCCAAAAGCCCGCCGAACGCGCTCACCCACAATACGGCGGCCCAGTCGGTCGTGGTCAGATGCCGGATGCGATGCCAGCCCAAAAATAAAAACGGGCTTAACAACATAAAGCCCAAAAAATGCTCCATGAAAACAACGAGCGATGCCGACAATTCATACAAGTGCGGCCGGATGAAAGTACCGTCCAAACTCCACAAAAAAGCCGCCAGCATTATGGCTAGCGCCCCGACATACAGCTTTTTTTTGGCAGGAGTGATGTCTGACATAACAAATTAGTATACCGTAAATAATTCCTTACAGCAAGGAGTGGAGATTGCGCAAAAGTCCCGGCAGAAGCGGCGAGACAAATTCGCCAAAATGCAGGAGGAATTTGGCAATGCTTGAGCCGACTAAAAATTTATCAATGGAAAAGCCGATGGAGTAGCGGCTGGCAAAATAAATCACAATGCCCAGCACGATGCTCACGCTCAAAAAACCAAACACCGCGCCGGCAAAACGGTTTATCAGGCCAAAAAACGGAATGATGGCAATGATGTCAAAGAAACGATCAATAAGGTAAACGCCTAAGGTAACTAATTTGCGCACGATAAAAAGCAAAATCAAAAAACTGACCAACCGGCCGATGTTTTCGTAGCCCAGATACAGCGAGCGCGTCCACTCGTAGAATAATTCAAAATAATGACCGGCAAGATAGATGCCCACCAGATAACCGACGAGTTCGCCGGCCATGCGAATAATGCCTTTGAAAAAGCCGTAGACCGTGAAGCCGGCAATGAAAAAAATAAGCACGGCGTCAAACACGCTGATGTTTCCAAAAATACTTAAAATGCTTTGCATACGTTTTTCCTCCTTTAGGGAAAGTATAGCATTTTTTGAAAAGAATAAAAAGAAAAAACAGCCCAATCAAAATCAGGCTATTTTTGTGTTTATCTTTATTTATCCGTGATTAGTGTTAATTCGTCAATTTATTTGTGCTTATTTGTGGTAGCGCGCGCATCCACCTCGTACGCCGTATTCGTCGCTTCAAAAAAATTAACTAACTGATGCACATCGTTCGCGGTCGCCATCCATTTTGCCGGATTAGCCGCGTTATAGTGCGGCGCAAATCCTAATTCCTCCAATCTTCTGTCAGCCATATACTGGACATATTGATTGATATAGTTTGCATTTAAACCCAAGATTCCGTTAGGCATTAATTCTTTGTTATAGGCGGTTTCTAATTCTACCGCGTCCAAAATCATCTGATAAATTTCTTTGGTAAAATTATCATCCGCAATTTCCGGAGTTTCGTCTAAAATCGTCAAAATCAAATTTATGCCGAATTTTAAGTGCAGGCTTTCGTCCCGCACCACCCAGTCAATGAGCGAGGCGAAGTTGCGCAAAAGCCCGCGCTGGCGAAAACTCAAGCCGACCATAAAGCCGGAGTAAAACCAAATGCCTTCCATAATGACGTTGGTCGCGACCAAATTGCGCACGAAGTCGCGCTTGCCCTCAATGGCATCAATATCCAATTTCTGCTCAGTCATGCGCTGTAAATATTTTATGTTGTAATCTTCTTTTTGGCGCATCGTTTCCGTTTCGCGGTGCGCTTTGAATGCCTCCTCGCGGTTAATGGGAAAAGTCTGCATCACGTACTCAAAAGCGACCGAGTGATTTGCTTCTTCCCACATTTGCTTGGCTAAATATAAATGCGCCTCGGCCGCGTTGATGTAAGGATACACGCCAAACGCCAGACATTTATTTACCAAAAGCTCGGCCGGGTTAAAATAGCTCATAAAAAAAGTTACGGCGTGCCGTTCTTCATCCGTCATGCGGTTCCAGTCGGCCAAGTCTTCGCCGAGCTGGATTTCGTGCGGAAACCAGGTGTTGCTGACTGCCTGATCGTACAAATCTTTGGCCCACGGGTATTTTATGGGATAAACCTGCAAGCCTTCGTGGATGTTGGTTTTGCCGATAATTGACATAATAGTTGACAATTAATTATAAAGTAGTAAAGTTAGTAAAAATTCAAATTCTGATTAGGAGGCTGTTCATTATGAAAATTCTTTTATTCGTAAACGATAATTTTCACAAGTTTGATGCTGAGGACATCAATACGAAAGCAAAGTGTCCGGCGTTCATGATGAGCTCTCATCCGCTTCCTCTCCCTCTATACTGTGATGATGGCCCGGAACGATTAGGTTTTCTGATCACGAACACACAAAATACATTCTATTTATATTTGTTTGTGATTGGAAAAAATGACAATCCGGGTGAAGTGCTTACTCAAAAAGCGCGACAGCTTGTCTTTACCTTGCCTGTTCATGCACTCACGCAAGTTTGCGGTGTCATGAAAAGGGGTACTAAATTCTTCCCCGAGAGAATACCAGCAACATATACTAATACTGGAATCACCTCTTTGGAAAAATCATACGAAGAAATGATTCTAAATATAGTAAATATGTTTGATCATTTTGATGATTAAACGATTAAACGCTATTGGCAACTATCGCATTGCAGTCGCTCTTGTGGATCCACCGGACAGGCAACAGCTTGTCCGTTTTTTTTATTCATAATTTCCGTCATTTGTTGCGCGACAAGTGAAACTTGCGGCTGGGGCGTTTGGGTTGAAGCAGTTAAGGAGTTTAACTCCTCTAAAGGAGTTAAACTCCTTTTTGGAACCGTTGAAAACTTTCCAAACCCAAAACTTCTGCCGCCGGCAATTACTTCTGACTTGTTCACGCGGCTAGTGCTCTGTTCGGCCGTGTGCCTTTGCTTCATGTGCAGATAATAAAAAGTTTTTAAGCCCATTTCCCAGCCGTGCGCATAGATTTCCATGGTCTCGCCAATGTCGCGCGTAGCTAAATACATGTTGCGGCTGATTGCCTGATCCACCCATTTTTGCGCGCGGCTCGCGACTTCAATGAATGCTCTCGGGTCAAGCTGAAACGATGTTTTATAGATATCTTTGAGGCCTTGCGGGACTTCGGGGATGTCGGAAATTTCGCCCTGATGGACGATGATTTGTTCCTTGACCTTGTCCCATAAGTTTAATTTTTTCAAATCGCGCACCAAGTTGAAATTTACTTCCAAAAACTTCCCGCGGTTGGTGGCGCGCGCGAAAATATTACTGAACTGCGGGTCAACGCCCGGAGTCGTGCCGGCAACGAGTCCGATGTTTGCGGTCGGCGCAATCGCCAGCAAAGTCGCGTTGCGCATACCTTGCTTTACTTTTTGGCGCAATTTATTCCAGTCCAAATTAATATCGCGGTTTTGTTTCAGCGCCATCCCCCTGTCTTTTTCCAGCATTTCCATCGTATCGTATGGTACAAAACCTTGCTCCCAGCGCGAGCCTGAAAAGTTTGGATAACTTCCCCGCTCTTGCGCCAAATCAGCTGAAGTATCAATCGCGGCATAACTGATAAATTCCATGAGACAGTCAATGAGCTGATACGCCGCCTCTGAATCATAAGCAACGCCGCGGCGCTGAATCGTGTCGGTGAAGCCCATAATACCCAAACCGACAGCGCGATTGTTTTTGTCTGAATGACGTGTTTCCGGAATCGGTGACCGGTTAATGTCCAATAAATTATCTAATTGCCGCACGGCCATGCGCACGCTCTCTTCTAATTGTACCCAGTCAATGTCGTTTTCGGCAGTGAGGTGGCGGGCGATGTTGACCGAGGCCAAATTGCAGACCGCGACGTTATTTTCATCCTGCGGCAGGCAAATTTCCGTGCAGAGGTTTGACGAGTGAATCGTGCCGGTGTTGTTATTGAGCGCGCGCACGTTGATTGCGTCTTTAAACGTAATCCACGGATGCGACGTCGTCTGCAAATTCATGACAATAGTACGAAACTGCTCGCGCGCTTTGATTTTTTTAAACATGCACAGTTTGCCGCCCTCGGCTGCCGTGACGTACTCGTTGTAGCGTTTGGAAAAGGCTTGGCCGTAGAGTTCATTCAAGTCAGCCGTTTCCGCCGGGTCAAACAAATACCAGTCTGCGTTATTTTTCACCCGCTTCATAAATTCGTCTGATATGTAAACTGCGGTATTGGCGGTGCGGGTGCGGCGGTACTCGTCGCCCGCGTTTTGTTTCAAATCCAAAAACTGGTCAAAGTTGTAGTGCCAATTTTCCATATAAAAACACAACGCGCCCATTTTTTTGCCGGCGCGGGAAACGGCGCGCAGAGTGGAGTCAATGGTATGCATAAACGGCACCGGGCCGGAAGAAAAAGTATTGTTGGAACGCACCGGACTGCCTTCGGCGCGCAGTTTGGTCACGGACAGGCCGATGCCGCCGGTGGCTTTGGTCAGTTTCATCACGTCAGAAACGGTTTTGGCGATGTGGTCTATGGAATCCTGCATTTCCAAAACATAGCAATTGCTCATTTGCGGCAGTTTGGCGCCGGCATTGACGTTGGTGGAACCGCCGGCGATATATTTCAGGCGCGACATTTTATGATAAAACTTCAGCGCCCATTCGGTCGGGTTTTTTTCCGGCAAGGCAAGCCCCATTGCTACCCGCATCCAGATATATTGCGGCAATTCCAGCAATTCCTGTTTTTGGCCGCGCAAAGCGTAGCGCTTCAGAATTGTCACCAGACTGATATACTTAAAAGAAGCATCCCGTTCTATTTCCAAACCGGCCGCCAATTTTTCCAAATCATATTTAACCAAAAATCTTTCATCCAAAATACTGGCGGTCGCGCCGTTTTTTATGCAGGCAAGAAAACCTTGAGCGTGCTTGTATTTTAATTCCGCCGGGTCATCATTATTAAAATCTCCCAATACGCTTTTATAAGTCGTCTTTAATAATAGCCTGGAGGCCACGGCATCATAATCCGGGTCGTCTTTAATGTTTTGCACCGCGGCATTGATAGTTGCCTGGTCCAGCTCCTCGGTCGTAATGCCGTCAAAGAGCGCGACTTCGGTCTCAGACGCGATTTGGGTAACTTTGCTGACGGCATCGGACAAACCCTTGCAAGCGCGCTCAATGGAGCGGTTGATCATGTCCGCGTTGTAGGCGCTGCGGCTGCCGTCCCGGTGAGTAACGTTGATGTTTACCATAAAAAACCTCCTCTCACTTTAAACAAGTGAAATTATTTTATTAATTTTTATTCTTCGCTTTATTAAAGAGAGTTGTGCAGCGAAGGAGTCTGAGAGAGTAATAACACTATATATAGTGTTAAGCATTAGCATTATACCACAAAATAAAAGTCCCGCCCAAGTGGCGGAACTTTAGCTTAAAATATCGTTTTTCCACAACCTACTTTATCAGCGCGTTCCAGTCAGCCGCAAACTTCTCTATGCCCTTGTCGGTTAATTCATGCTCGATATTGAAATCCCGCCAATGTTTTTGCAAATCAAATTCCTGATAAACAATCGGCACAAGCCCGGAACTGTTTGGCTGAAAATCCGCTGCCGGCATCGCCAAACTGCTGGCCGCGAATTCCCCGATGACTTTAAACGGCAATGTGGCAATGTCACAGCGCAGCGCCAGCACAGCCAGCAAATGCTCAAAATTTCTCAAGCTAGCTGCGAGTACTTGCACGTGTCCGTCGCCGGCCGCATACATCTGTAAAATATTTTGTATTAAATCAACGCCGTTTTCTCCCCGGTCATCCAGCCGTCCGATAAAAGGCGAGACAAACACGTCACCCGGTTGCGCGCCGCGCGTTGCGGCATACACGGCGGCCGCTTGTTCTTGCGAAAAGCACAGAGTCATATTGATGCGTATACCCTCGCGTACAAATTTTTCGGCTACTGTCAAGCCTGCAGCGGTTATCGGCAATTTTATGTGCGCGTTGGGAATCCAAGTATTCATTTCTTTGCCCTGCGCGTACATTTCTTCCGATGTCGTCTGCGCATCGGCGTAGACTTCAACGGAAATTGAACCGTTTGGCAAAAGCTCTGAAAGCTCCTGCACGACTTTTTTGTAGTAGCCGTACACTTCTTCCTTGCTGAATTTTTCTCCGCGCGCGAGGCGCTCCTGCGCGCCCGGGCTTTTCGCAATCAAAGACGGATTGGTCGTCTGCCCGTCCAGAAATCCCAAAAGTTCCATTGCCTTTTTGGTTTCGGCAACGTCGCCGGAGTCCAGAAATATTTTGGTTGCAAGGTTGTTTTTGTACATAATCATCATTTACGAATAAAGCTATTTCATAATTTTTTGCCCCTCCGAGTATTCTACCGGGCATTCCTCATGCCGCAGGCGTCCCGCTTTGTGCAACTTTTTAATTAACGTCATGGCTTCAGCGGCATCATCAACCAATGAATAAATTGCCCGGTCACTCGCGTCAATCATGCCTTTTTTATATAAAAATTCATCAATCCATGACAGGAGCGGCTGCCAAAATTCCTTTCCTACCAAAATAATGGGAATGGAACAAATTTTTTTGGTCTGAACGAGCGTCATCAGTTCAAAGAGTTCGTCCAGCGTGCCGAAGCCGCCCGGAAAAAAGATGTAGAGCTCCGAGGAGTAGGCAAGCATTACCTTGCGCGTAAAAAAGTAGTGAAAGGCGTGCGATTCCTGCACGTAGGGGTTGATGCGCTGCTCACCGGGCAGTTGAATATTAAGCCCGACCGAAACGCCGCCGGCATCACGAGCGCCGCGGTTGGCGGCCTCCATGGCGCCCGGCCCGCCGCCGGTGATAATGGCAAAACCCATCTTCGTTAATTCTGCGGCCAGCGTTTGCGCGTCCTGATATATGCGGTCGCCGGCGGTACAGCGCGCCGTGCCAAAAAACGTCACGGTCGCGTCGTAGCGGCGCAGAAACTCAAATCCGGCGACAAACTCGCCCATGATTTTAAAAATACGCCACGATGGCGTTGCCCACCCGCCTCGCTTGCGCGAGCAAGTCGGGCAGGCCTCTTCTTTGCTGTAGGACATGGCGTCCACGCGGGGCTTGAAGTGAGGAATTAATTTTAGTTTCTTCATACTTTTACCCTGTTTACTTCTTTTACGATTGCCGCCGCGTCAATTTCTTCGTAGCGCAACAACTCTTCCGGTTTTCCGCTCCGTGGCATTTTCATTACGGCCAATGAATGCGCCGGCTTCGTTACCGCGCCAGAGCCGCACACCGCTTCATACAACCCCCCCGAACGATAGTGGTCTTCAACGACGATGAGCGCTTTCGTGTCCGCACAAGCCTTTTTGATCACGGACGTATCCAGCGGCTTTACTGAGTATAAATCAATAACACGAATGAGAATCCCTTTCTGTTTTAGTAGTTCGTATGCCTTCATGGCTTCATGCAGCGTAATGCCGGCCGCGATAACCGTTGCGACATCGTGCTCGCTTGCGCGCAAAACTTTGCTGCCGCCGACTTTGAATTTTTCCGTGCTGCCGTACAAAACCGGCGTGTTCGCACGGGTGGTGCGAATATAAACGATGCCTTCCGTCGTGGCTGCCAATGCCACGCACGCTTGCGCGCAAACCGCATCGGCCGGATACAGCACAACGCTCTGATTGAGCGCGCGAAAAATGCTCAAGTCCTCCAGCGCCATTTGCGAAGCGCCGTCTTCGCCGATGGATACGCCCGCGTGCGAGCCGACGAATTTAATATTTACTTCCGAATACTGCGCCATGCGGATTTGGTCGGCCGCGCGCGTCAGAAAGGCGGCAAAGGTTGAGACAAAGGGAATTTTCCCCCGGCGGGCAAAGCCGATGCCGGCACCGGCCATGTTCTGCTCGGCAATGAACATTTCAAAAAATTGCCGCGGCGTTTTCTCTTTCACGGTTTCGGCATACGTTGAGTTGCTGGTTTCCGCATCCAAAACGACTACCTGCTTATTTGCTTGGGCTAATGCCGCAATCGCGTCACCGTAAGCTCGACGGGTTGCAATCATTTCACCCTTCTGATAAATTTTGGATTTTGGATTTATGATTTTAGATTTGTTTGTTATTTGTTTTTTGTTATTTGATATTTTTGCCGGAGTAGCTAAATGACCTCTTATGTTAAAATCAATTTTTCCCAATTCTACGATGGCTTGTTTATATTTGTCTTCCGGCAATGCCTTGCCGTGCCAGCCGTCCTGATTTTCCACAAACGACACGCCCTTGCCTTTTATGGTTTTAGCAATGATCATCACGGGCTTTTTTGCAGCTGCAACGCGGCCGAATGCTTTTTGAATCTGGCTGATGTTGTGTCCGTCAACAACGATTGGCTCCCAGCCGAATGCCTTGGCTTTTTGTTCAAAATCTTTCAAATTATGGCCATGCATGGTCTCGCCGCGCTGGCCCAGCCGATTGACATCAATGATGCCGACTAAATTGTTTAATTTATAATAAGCGGCAAGTTCCATTGCCTCCCAATTACTGCCTTCGGCCATTTCACTGTCGCCGAGCAAAACAAACGTTTTGTAATCTGAGTCGTCGTAGCGGGCGTTAAGCGCCATGCCAACGCCGATGGAGAGCCCCTGCCCCAGCGAGCCGGTGGCAACTTCGGTATAGGGAAACTGTCTGGTTGGGTGTCCCTCTAACCGCGAGCCGAATTTGCGCAACGTCAGTAATTCTTCTTGGCTGATGTCCGAACCCTGCGCCGCCGCCCACAAGGAATAAAATAACGGCGAGGCGTGACCTTTGGAAAAAATCAAGCGGTCGTTATTGGGCTGTTCGGGGTTGGCAATGTCGTAGCGAAAAAATCCGCCAAAAAAAAGCGTGGTCATCAATTCCACGGCTGATAGACTGGAGGTGGGATGTCCCGAACCGGCCGCGGTTGAAGAGGCTAAGATATTATAGCGAATGAGTTTGGCAAGTTGTGGAAGGTTGTTTGGCATACTGCTATTATAAAAGAAAAAAATAAATAACGAAAGTGCCTTTAAAACAGAGACTAAGAACTTACCGCGTGCCCGCCAAATTCCCTCCGCGTGGCCGCAATCACCCGCTTGCCCAAGGCAAATTTTTTAGACGTATCTCTTCTCGTTGCAACCGCGGTTTCAAATGCCGGCGCAAAACCTTGCACCGCTTGTACCGTCTCCTGTAATTCTTCCATCGTAACACTGCCGATTTCAGTGGAAATGGTTTTAAAATCCTTGCGCGCTAACCCCATAACCATCCAGTCTAAAAGCGCGCTACTGACAATACTTGCCGGCTGCCAGGTCTTGGCCGCTTTAACCAAATCAATTCTTTGCTCAAAGCCGGCTAAAAGCTCCATGCCTTCGGCCAAACCCTGCAGATACACATACTCAATGATATTGTGCACGCTTTTGACAAAATGTCCTGCCCCGCTTGCGCCAAAGTAGCCGTAGCCGTTTTTGGGCGCCAGCGTTTTGCAGAACGGTTCAATGAATTTAAACTGATTTTGCGGCCCGCCAATCATCAATGCATAACCGCGCGTTAACCCCCAGATGCCGCCCGAAACGCCGGCATCAAAAAAGTGCACGCCGTATTTTTGGCAGCGTTTAGCCTGCGTTTGCGCCTGCCGGTAAAACGCGTTCGCGCCGTTGACGATGATGTCGCCTTTTTGCAAAAGCGGCAGGAGCGCGTCAATCATGTCGTCAGTTGCTTTGCCGGCCGGAAGCATGAGCCAGACAATGCGTTTTTGTCCGCCGAACGCCGATACTGTTTCTGCCAAAGAATACGCGGCTATGACATTTTTATATTTGCGTTTCAACGCGCGCGTTTTTTCCGGACTGCGGTTATAGGCGATAACCTCGTGCTTATTTTTGAGCAGACGCTCAGCCATGTAAAAGCCCATGCGGCCGAGGCCGATGATTCCTATAGTCATAATTACAATAACATAATTAAATTAGTTTTTTCTTCGGCCCCGCGCTCCCCCTTCGGTACGTCTGCAACGGCACCGCGCTCCAATTTTTTAAAACTGAAGTGACGTACTTCCAGGAAGCAGTAATTTCATCTGTGCTGGCAAAGAGCGTCTGGTCGCCGCGAATGGCGTCAAAGAGCAGTGTTTCATAGGCGTCCGGCGTGTGCCCGTCATGCAACTCGCCGTAATTAAAGGAGAGCTCTTTTTTGATGAGTTCCATTTTCAGCCCGGGCTTTTTTGCCCAAAAATGCACGGCAATGGCTTCTTCGGGCTGAATGCGAAATACCAGCATATTGTGCGGATGTTCGTGCGGACCCGCGGGGCAACTAAAACAACTCTCGCTGGTTTTGAAAAAAACTTTAATTTTTACCTTACTGTGGTGAAGCGCCTTGCCGGCTTCGATAAAAAACGGCGTGCCGCGCCAGCGCTTGGAGCGCAAATTCACCTGCAGCTGAAAATATGTCTCGGTCTGTGAATTTTTGGCAACCCCAACCTCGTCGCGGTAGCCGCGGTACTGGGCGCGAACAACTGAAGCCGGAGCCGTGCGTTTGGTCAATGGCGCGAGCTGACGCAATACCGCAATGCGCGCCTGGCGCAGAGCGGCCGCATCGGTTGTGCCCGGATTTTCCATGGCAATGGCCGCAAGCATTTGCAAGGCGTGGCTCTGGCCCATATCGCGCAGTTCCCCGACGCCATCAAAAAAATTTATCCGTCCGGCAACGTCATCGGTTTCGTAGAGCTCCACGACGACTTTTTCAATGGAGCGGCTGTTCCAGAGCGGCTCAAAGAGCATATTGGAAAACCGAAACGCCAGAATGTTTTGAATGGTGTCTTTGGCTAAGTAGTGGTCAATGCGAAAAATCTGCTCTTCGCGAAAAAATTTCGCTAACTGCATGTCTAAATGCCGGGCGGTTTTGACGTCTTTGCCGAACGGCTTTTCCACAAGCAAACGAATCCAGCCCTCGTTTTTTCCGATGCAGGGAATGTTCAAACCAGCGCGCGCCATGTTTATAAAAATTAAACCGTACAAATCCGGCGGCACGGCCAGATGAAACAGTTTGTTTGAGCAGCCGCCCATTTCCGTGTCAACGGCGGCAAGTTTTTTGCCGAGAGCGCGAAAATCATCCGGCGTATCAAAATTTCCCTCCTGAAACGTCAGGTGCCGCAAAAAAACTTTCAGCTCCCCGTCCGTATGGTGGTGCCTATCGGGGAGCAACGTCTGGCTGGCAAACTGCCGGAATCCCTCGTCGCTCCAGTCGCGGCGCGAAAATCCCACGATGCGGAATTTTTTCGGCAGCGCGTTGCGGCGGTGCAAATCAAAAAGCGCCGGCAAAAGTTTTTTACGGCTCAAATCGCCAGTAACGCCGACAATGACTATCGTCGTTGATGTGTCTATCTTTTTGAATGGCAGAGTGTCTCTATTTGTCATCGCATGAAAAAAAATAAATATTGAATATTCAATATTAAATATTCCGCGTTGCATGCGCTAACTCCTGTAACTCTTTATATTTCTTTGTAATATCTTCGGCTCGAAACAGCGCGCTCCCGACCGCCAAATCCGTAGCGCCGGCCGCAACCAATGCCGCGATGTTTTTTTCGCTGACTGCGCCGTCAACGGCAATGGGCCCGCCAAAAGCGGAGCGCAGGGTTTTGATCCGCTGTAATGTTTCGGGAACAAACGGCCGTCCCTGCGCGCCCGGCGTAACGCCCATGACAAGGACAGCGTCAAGGCGCTCCAGAACGCCGCTCAAAACATCCAGCGGCGTTTCGGGATTCAGCGCGATGCCGCAGGCAAATGAAAACTCCCCGGCTCGCTCCAAAACCGCTTTCATATCGTTGCCAACTGCTTCATAGTGCCAAAATACCCGCTGCGCCCCTAAGTCCGCGCAGGTCTGAAAATAATTCTGCGGATCTTTAACCATCAGGTGAATTTCTACGGGCACCGGAATTGTTATGTTTTTCAATGCCGCCAGCGCAACGGTCGTACTGTTCACGAATTCTCCGTCAGCAATGTCAATTTGCACCAGTTCAGCGACATATTTAACCATGTCCAGTTTGCGCTGGACTTCGGCAACGTCTTTTTCCAAAATGGCGGGGATGATTCTGATTAACATACTTCTAAACTTTTCATCTTCTTCACCCTTCTTTTATGCCGCGCCTCAATGCTGGGTTTTTCATCTAAAAAAGCGCGTACCACGCCTTCAGCGGCTTTCATGTCAATGTAGCTTTGCCCCAGACACAGCACGTTGGCGCTGTTGTGCTCAACCGCCGCGCGGGCAATCGCCTCGCTGTAGGCCAAAACCGCCCGCACGCCCTTGACTTTGTTGGCCGCCATAGACATGCCCACGCCGCTGCCGCAGACCAAAATCCCGCGCGCGAGCCGTCCCTTGGCGACTTTTTCGCCCACGAGTTTGGCAAAATCGGGGTAGTCGTCGGTTTGTTCAAAGGCGGTATTACCCATATCGTGCACGACAAAGCCTTCGTGCGTGAGCATAAGTTTAATCCGCTCTTTGAGCTGGAAGCCGGCGTGGTCAGCGCCGAGGTAAATAACGGAATTTGTCATAAATTTGTTACTACGTAAACTGTTTTAATTTTTTGTAAAATTTTTGCCGGGCATTCTTGCCACTTCACAACTTCATCCAAAAAATTTGTGTAGGCTTGTTGTTTATGTGCGCTGATAAAAAAGACAAAGGCAATGGCCGCCGTCTGTATGAGTGTAACTGAAGACGTCATGCGTCCAGCCGGCGGCTTTGGCGAATTATCAAAAGTTACAAATTTATCTCCACTCTGCAGTGCGGTATGATTGGGAAAAAGCGCGGCAATGTGGCCATCCTCGCCAGCGCCTGCTACTACTATATCATATTTGCCGCCAAATTGCTTCAGCTCTTTTTCGTAGCTGCCAATGCCCTTATCTGCAACGTGCGGCTGATAGGCGAATGGATGTAAATTGCGCCACGATAATTTTTTGCTATCAACCAAATCAATAAAAAGCCGCTCGTAGGCCTGCCGAAAATTACTGTCTTCGTTTTCCAAATCAACCAAGCGCTCATCCAGCATGAAAAAATGAATTTTGTTCCAGTCAATATCTTTTTTATTTTTTAAAGCATTAAAAAAATCAACTACGCTTTGTCCGCCCGAAACGGCAACCACGGCGTAGTCTTTCTTGTCTGAAATACGGGCAACGGCTGCAGCAAAAACCTCTACCGCCGCCTTTGCCAATTCTCCAGTATTTTTGTTAAAAATCGTCTGTGTCATGTAGCAAGTATAGCATAAACAAAAAAGGGGCTAAAGCCCGCTTTTTCATTCCGGCCAAACCCCACATACCAAATCTAAATTCGCGGAAACAGCCCCTCGCTTTTTTTAATTTGTTTGGCGCTGAATTGCTTGATAATTTTTTCCGCCGTGTCCGGCAAAAACGGCTGCAGCAACTCAGCCACGTTTAAAATATCCTGTGCCACCGGCTCTAATATTTTTTTCTTCCCGGCTAAATCCTTTATTTCCCATGGTTTTTGCCTGCTCAACGTCTCGTCAGCCGCGCGCAAAACATCCCAGAGTATTTTTAAAGCGTTGTTGAATTGGTACGCTCTCATCCCCTTGTTTATTCTTTCCTCAAGTCCCCTCTCCCTTGGGGAGAGAGTTAGGGTGAGGGTAATCGCGTCTTTTTCAAGCAAGGTTGCCACGCGCGAAACCAGGTTCCCCAGCCCGTTTGCCAGATCCGCGTTGTAGCGTACGATAAATTTTTCAATGGTAAAATCTCCGTCTTCAAAAGGAGAAATTTCAGCCAGAAGATAATAGCGCACCGCGTCGGTGCCGTATTTTTCCACCAATTCAAACGGGTCAACCACATTGCCTAAAGATTTTGACATCTTCTGGCCGCCGGAATTGATAAAGCCGTGGATGAGAATTTGTTTTGACGACGGCAAACCGGCGGACAAAAGCATCGCCTGCCACATGGCCGCCTGCTGGCGCAGGTTATCTTTGCCGGCAATCTGTAGCGCGTTCGGTTTTTTTGCCGTTCCCCAAAATTTTTCAAACGTTGAGGGTTTATCCTTTTGTAGAGACGCAAAATTTTGCGTCTCTACAGACCAGCCCAACGTTGAGATATAGTTTATCAGCGCGTCAAACCACACATACATCACGTGCTCGTCATCGCCGGGCACCGGCACGCCCCAGGGCATTTTTGCCTTCAGACGCGAAATGGAAAAATCCTCCAAACCTCCGGCCACGAAATTTTGAATTTCTTTCAGGCGCCATTTGGGCAGAACAAAATCAGAATTTTTTACATACAGTTCCAACAGCTTTTTCTGATACTTTGAGAATTTAAAAAAATAATTTTCCTCGGCGATGGTTTCCAGTTCCAAATTCGGGTGAATCGGACAGATGCCGTCCGTGAGTTCGCTTTCGGTTTTTTCCAGTTCACAGCCGACGCAGTATTTGATTTTATAATTTCTTTTGTAAATATCGCCGTGCTGTTCGCAGCGTTGCCAAAATTCTTGTGCGGCCGCCACGTGGCGCGGCTCGGTCGTGCGGATGAACGCGTTGTAGCTCAAGTTCAGCGCACGCTTCAAATCGTCAAAACGCGCGGCGTTTTCATCAGCGTAGGCCTGCGTGTCCATGCCCAGCTCTTGCGCTTTGCGCCAAATTTTGAGACCGTGTTCGTCGGTGCCGGTATTAAAAAATACCTCGTCTCCCCGCGCGCGGCGCCAGCGCGCGATGACGTCGGCCTGCACGATTTCCAAAGCAAAACCGATGTGCGGCTTGGCGTTTACGTAAGGCAAGGTGGTTGTGATATAAAATTTATCTGGCATTTACTTGAAATAGTTTATAATACTTAAATCCGTTTTTTATCATCCGCGCCATCGACGGCCAAATATACTCAAATCCGTCAATTTCACTTTCGGCAATCCAACGGTAACTTGAGTGTTCAAAACTTAAAGTAACAGTATCGTGGTCGTTTTTTATCAGATTAGCAACGCCACACATCGGAAAATCGTTCCGCCAATATATTATCGCATAATCAGCGACAGCTAAAATCGCAAAATTATCCAAACCTGTCTCTTCTTTAATTTCCCGCCGAAACGCTTCCTCACCTTCTTCATTTTTGTCTATTCTTCCACCCGGCAAATCCCACACATTCGGCCGATCGGCGCACTCTACAATTAAGCATTTGCCATCCCGAATTAAAATTGCTTTTTGGCCGACTCTAAAAGATTCAAATTCTTTTGGCATAAAACAAAAAAATTAAAGCTTTTTATGCTTTAACTTTACCTCTTTTCCCGCTCCGCTGTCAACTAAAACTAAGCAACTGCCTTCAAGTTCAGATGCGTTTCAACGCGGGTAATGCGCTTTTCAAAACGATCATGCGCGGCTATGTTTGAAGTTTGCTCAATCTTGATGTCGTCATTATCTTTGACAACGCCGTCTATCGCGGTTAACATTTCATCAGTTTTCTGTTCAAATTCTTTTTTGGTCACCATATTTTGCGTAACTTCTTTAAGGCTCTCTTCCACATTGATGAGCTTGATTAACATTTTATCAACTTTTTTTTCTAAATTTTCTGACATACCATTAGTTTAAATATGAACAAAGGCAGTGTAGCACATTTATTTGCCAATCACAATCGCAAACTCGCCCTTTAGATTATTTTTATCCTGCTGTAAAATTTGCAAAATTTCCGCCGGCGCGCCGCGATAAATGCTTTCAAACATCTTGGTTAATTCGCGGCAGACAACCAGTTTTAATGCAGTCCCGCCGTTGTCAATCAGCTCCTGCAAAAATTTAACAATGCGATGGCAGGACTCATATACTACGACCGTTGTGTCAATAGCCACGATTTTTTTTACCATTGTCTGCCGGCCTTTTTTGTGCGGCAAAAATCCTAAGAATAGAAATTCGCTCGCCGGCAGGCCGGCAATGGAGAGCGCCGTAATAACGGCGGAGGGGCCGGGCACCGGAACAATTGCCGCGTTCGGAACGGCGGCGATGATTTTTGCAATCAGTTCGTTGCCCGGGTCAGAAATTCCCGGCGTGCCCGCGTCGGTTACGAGCGCCAAATTTTTACCCTGCCGTAAAAGCTCAATTATTTTATCAACTTTCGGCGCTTGCGAGTGCTGGTGATACGAAAGCGTCGGTGTCGCTATGTCGTGTTTTGCCAAAAGTTTTTTGGTCACACGCGTATCCTCGCACAAAATAAAATCAGCTTCGCGCAGTATCCGCAAAGCTCTTAATGTTATATCTTCCAAATTACCGATGGGTGTTGCGACGATAAATAAATTTGGCATATTAGTCCACCACCTCGTCTTTGCGCTCCTTGACGTACACGCTCCACTTTTCAAAAATTTCCACAAAAATTTTAAACGGCGATTCAATGATGAAATCCAGAATAAAAATGAAGACGTTGATTTGCGAAAAGGTTTCGGTCAGCCACTTGCCGGTGCCGACGATGGGAACGTAAAAAAAGTTGGCGAAAAACGAAAACACGTTTTCGCGGTTCTCAATCACCGAATACGCCCGGGCGAAACGGCTCAAGCGGATGCCAAAGAAAGAAACGAACGACAAGAACAGCAAAAATATCAGGATGCTGACGATGGTAAACTGCAGATACACCAAGCCCCAAATAACCAGCCCGAAGGAGATGAGAAAGGTGACCGCGTACAGAAAGCCAAAGATAATGTTGGCCGCGGCCGTGCGCGCGGTCGGGTAGCGCAGCTTCACGGTTTTATCGTTGAGCGACTGGTTGAAAACGATTTCTTCCACGCCCGCTTGGATTTTGGCGGTATTTTCTCTGCCCGGCACGCCCGTGAAGAGCGCGATTAAAAAGAGCAGCGTCGGCGGAAACAAAACGTTGATGGCAAGCGACAAGTAGCGCAGCTCTTCACCCAAAAAGAAAATAACCGGAACTTCCAGAATAAACACTAAAATGCTCTTGGTCAAGAGCAGGTAGATGATACTGCGCACCGCGCCGCGGCGCAAACGGCCGCGCGATTCTTTGTAGCGCCGCTCGCAGACTTTTTCAATGAGTTTTTTGAACTGCACCGGGCTGTTTTTGAGCTTGTCGTAGGCGCCCTCGGGGTTTTCAGTAACGGCGTCGCGCAGCATGGAAAAATAAATCGTATAGCGGCTCGCGAGTCTGCCAACTTGTTTGCGGAACGGGTGCGCCAATTGCTGACGCGTCATCTCACGCAATTCGTGATAGTGCTGGCTGACGATGGCTACGTCCTCATCACTCGCTTTTGCCCAGGACGGATTGACGTAGCGAAAGAGCAAAAACTCAAGCATCGCGTCGTCGTACTTGAAGAGCTTGCTGAAAATATTGAGGTAAATTTGAATTTTTTTGTCGCGGGTAAAATCGGCGTCTTTGCCGTCGTCAATAATATTGGTATTGATAATGTCAAACATGTGCTGGCCGATAACCTGGTCAATGCGGTGGTCGCCCAGATGTTCCTCAATGTCGGTGGCTGACAAATTCAAAATCCAGCGCTTGATGTCGTCGGTTTCTTTGCGGCTCTTTTTGCCCGCGGCCAAAAGCAGGTGGCGCAGTTTGGCGAAGCGCTCAATGATCGCGGCCACCTCGCGGATTTTTTCTTCCGGCACGCTGTTGTTTTGCAGGTAAGCGGCGCGGATGAGCTCAATGAGGAGCATCTTGGCGACTTCTTCAGCCTCATTGTGACCCATCAAATGCAGGCGGCGCAAAATGCGCTCAATGGCGTTTTTGCGCAAGAGGTGCTCGTCTTTGTAGTCAACGGCGTTGCGGATTTTTTCATAAAAAAAAGACATCTTGGAGATAATCTCGTTGACTTTGATTTTGGGCGAGTTGTCATCGTCTTTTGCGCTCTCGGCGGCGTGCTGGCTCTGATAAATGACGCGAAACAAATCTTTAGTCGTTTCGGTCAGCTCCACCGGCGCAGCCCCCTGTTTGGTTTTGAGGAGTGGACTGGGCATTACTTGATTCTCGGAATAAAATCCTGCACGTGTTTTTTAAGATAATAAAGTTTGTAGGCGGCGTAAAAGGCTATCCAGGCCGCGATCAGAAACGCGCAGCCGATAACGAGCCGCAGGACAAAATCAACCCAAACGATTAATACGGCAAAGACCAAAAGCAAAATGCCGCCAATGAGCAGGTTGACGATAAAGCCGTTAAAGGCGCGGTTTATCTCCTGAAAAAAATGTTTCATATTCCCCCTTGTTATTAAATAATAGACTGCCTATAGCGTAGCATATTCAGGCACCGGCGGCAATGTCATCGGTATTTTGATGCTCATGACAAAAACAGCCAAAGCCGACGCCTGGCTCGTGGCTCTCCTGCGTGAGCTATATCTGTATCTTTGAAAAAGATAACTGCCGATGTTTACTTTCTCACCCTCAAATCCACCTGATACTCCGGAATGCCCAAGCTCAAGCCGTACTCGCGCGCTTCGTCGTAGCCGGCCTGGTTTTTCCGGTCAATTTTGAAAACTTTATTTCTAAAGATAATAAAATGCGTAGTGTCGTTTTTAAAATCCGCATACCAATCGTTGTGCGCGCTGTCCAGCGCCCGGCTGATTTTTTCCGCAACCGCCTGTGCTTGAATTTCGGGAATTTCCACGGTATGCAAAGTCCACTGTTTTAAATACGGTGTGGCGTGCCGCGGGGTAACCGCCTCAACTTTGGTGCTTAAAATCTTAACGTCTTTTAAAACATCTTCTTCCTCCAAACTTTCGGCAATGATAACTCCTTGGTAGTCCATATTATTTTTTCTTACTGTCTTCTCGCACGCCCGCGATGACCGCGATGGCAACGGCGATAACGATGATTATAATGGCGGCTATCATTAACATATTTTAGTCTGCCTTAGTAGATATAAAAATTCCCCAGTATTATCTATTTTATCAATTCTAAATATTTATCGGAAAGATAATACCCTTGTTCTTGCGTACTACCAGACTCGCTCTTAATTTTAGGGGTTATTAAGTTATCATCTTTGACAATAAAAAAAGGTACATCTGAGTAATTTCTAATATCCCTTTCTTCAATATTATTAGCTATCATTATGAAAAAAGATTTTGCCCAAAAATCGCTTTTAACTTTCTTTTTGTCATTTACCAAAACAAGTATATGATCCTGAAACTTATACACGCAAGTAAAGACTATCCATAGACGTAAATCAATATTTTTTTTATCTGCCTCGTTTAATTTTTTATATATAACATTAGACAGCCTTAAAATGGCTTTCAATTCTCTTAGTGTTAAATTCTTAACCCCGACTAACAATTTAAACAAATAATTGAAGTAGTATAAATTATTGTTAGATATAAATGCGTCATTAAAAATTTCTTTAATAAAGTTAGTAAAATCTATATTTTCTGGATTAAAATAAAAATCATAATCTAATACTTTATCGTAAGAATCTTTAAAATTACCTTCCTCTTTTCGTTGAGTTTCGCCGATTGGGACAATTATGATAATTTTTTTATCAGATTGATTCTCTTTGATAAAATTCTTTAGTGTCTCTAGAAAAAAAATCCCTCTATCACCAGAACGATCTATATCTTCTATAATGATGTATATATTCTTGCGAGTCTCAACTATTATTTGATTTAAAATTTCTTGAAATTCAAAAATTCTCCTAACTGGAGAAGTTTTGAAAAGATTAGCAAAATTTTCGCCTATTGATGCCCCTGGCATAAAAAAATTTGCTCCCTGAAAAATTACTTTAATGAGATTTCTAATATTATTACTTTGTTCTCCGTCTATTTTTTTCCTTGTCGTATCAAATAATTTTTTATCTAAATCTCTAGCTATTTCTAAAACAAACCCCTCCCATAACTCCTTTCTCTCGGGATATTTCCATGCATCAAAGTTTATCCATCTTTCAATATCTGTTTCTCTTTTTTGTTCTTTATATAATTGATATAGCATCGTACTTTTACCAGTACCAAATTTACCAATAAGACCAACTATAGAATTTTCACTGATTTGTTCTAACTTTTTTCTAAAACTATTAACGATTTCAGAAAAATTTAAAAGATCGTTAGTTTTATAATCCTCTTCTAAGATTTTTTCATTTTTTATAAAACTTTCCATAAATTTAAATTTACTCCTCATCCGTCACCACTACCTTCTCCCTTCCCGGATACCCTGCAGAAAAAAAACTTGACTGACAAAAAGTGTGTTTACCGCAGTCTCTTTTTATCTTCCGATTCTGACAGATAATTTTTTCTGGTTGAAACTTTCCGCCCACTCTTCTTCTCCAAATCCTTGCGCGCACTGCCAGCCACGCTGCCGCCGGCTCGTGCGGCCGCTTTATTTTCAGGGAAACCTTGCGCGTCTTTGTTTTTAGCAATCTCTGTGGTTGAAGCCTCGCCCAACATGGCAAAAATCAATTCCAAATCGTTCATGTGGTCGCGCAAGTTTTCTCTCTTCAAGCCCTTAAACTTTTGATACTGGCTCGGCGTCATGCCAAAGGTCGCCTGGGAAATTTCCGCCGTTAAGATGGAGTACTCCCTGCCCTCTTTGACGTTTCGTTTTTTCCACTCGTCGGTCAGGATTTCGCGTACCTCAATGCCGCGCATACGCTTTTCAATCCAGGTATTGGAGTAACTCTTGGCTTTGTAGAGCGCGCGGGTACGCTTGGTAGCAAGTTCTGGGTCTTCAATTTCCTGCACCCGCTCGTAACCGACACGCGCCAGCCAGCGCTTGAACGGCTCGGCTTTGGGGGAAGGAATGGACTGAATGATGCGAAAAATACCCTCGGTATTGGCGCAGTCGGTTTCGTATTTTTTCCCGTCAGAAGCCTCTAATTTCAGTCCGTGACAAAATGTCACGACCTCACTCCCCTCCTCTCTTAGCCGCTGTTTTAGTTTTCTCCAGTAAGCACCGGGATCCAAACTGCCGGTTAAAACAGCGACAATATCAACAACTGAAAACCACCACTCATTCTCATGAATGACGCGACGGATTTCCTTGCGCTGGAAAATGGCAATTTTTGTGCTGATATCCTCTTTGTCCATATCATCTATTTTCCCACTCCCCCACCGAAAAGTCAAACAAAAAAAGCTCCCGCGTTTGCCGGCGGGAACCTTTTTTTGCAAAAATTTTTACAACTTGATGACGTCGTTCGGCCAGTTGAACTTGAGCGGGTTAAAGCCCTCGCCGCAGGTAGTTTCCAATAGCGCGGTAAAGGCCTGGTACGGGTCCATATTGGCGGCCGAGCGGCCAGTCTTTTTGGTACAGCGTGTACTCCTGCTCCACCGCAAACCACGCTTCGTGTTCTTCACAGCGCGCCGCAACCGCGCGCAGGGCCGCGCGGGTATTGGAGTGGTGCGGCGTTGCGTCCGGATTCAATACTTCACACAGTACCAAAACGTTGTTTGCGCCGCGCACCGGGTCGGGAATACAGTGCACGGGCTCAAGTTTGCAGTCGCTGAAATGCCCCTCGGCCTGCTCGGTGCTTGAGCCGTCAAAGCCCCGGACCGGCACGTCGGCGAACTTGCCCACGGGGCCGTTGATGATTTTAGTTTAGGGGGACAAGTTAATTATTATGGAAATCATCTTAGCAAAAACAAACCGGCTTGTAAAAATCCTAATGCGAGTGCATTTGACAAAAATTTCCTCTTGTGTTATTATACATACATAATTCATATTGACTCACTTTTCTTCGCAGAATACTTCTCCTAATCTGACCTTGAAACTGGGGTCAGATTTTTAAATTTTTAACTTGTTATGACACCAACTGTGCACACATTTGACGGCCTCGGCATCGCACCGCGGCTCCTGGAGGCTTTGGACAAACTGCAGTTTGCAACCCCAACTCCTATCCAATACCAATCAATCCCGCACGCTCTGGCCGGCAAAGACATCATGGGAATAGCCCAGACCGGCACGGGCAAAACACTCGCCTTTGGCATCCCCGTCTTGCAGCGCCTGGCGCAGGCCAAAGGCATTGCCCTGATACTTCTGCCCACCCGCGAACTGGCCGTGCAGGTCAATGAAGATTTGCATAACATCGGCCGCTTTTTTCACTTGCGCACGGCGGTCCTCATCGGCGGCGAGAGCATAGGACGCCAGATAAGAACGCTGCGCCAAAACCCGCACGTCATCATCGCCACGCCGGGCCGGCTCATGGATCACCTCGCGCAAAAAACCATTTCGCTTTCAGCCGTCAAAACATTGATTTTGGACGAAGCCGACCGCATGTTAGACATGGGCTTTGCCCCGCAGATTAAGCGCATTCTGCAGCACGTTCCCAAAGAGCGTCAGACCATGCTTTTTTCAGCGACCATGCCGCCGGAAATCGTCAGTCTGGCAACCTCGTATATGCGCTTGCCCGTGCGCGTGGAAGTCGCGCCCTCGGGCACGGCCGCGCCGAACGTGACTCACGAAATATTTTTCGTCCACCAGCCTGCCAAAATGCCGCTTCTCAAAACGCTCCTCGCTGAATACACGGGCTCGATGCTGGTGTTTTCGCGCACGAAACACGGCGCCAAAAAAATCGCCGCCGACATTCGCGCCGCCGGTATCCGCGCCGCTGAAATCCACTCCAACCGCACCCTCAACCAGCGTTTAGCCGCGCTCAACGGATTTAAAACCGGCGTATTTCGCGTACTGGTAGCAACCGACATTGCCGCGCGCGGCATTGATGTCAAAAACATTGAATTAGTCGTCAACTACGACCTGCCGGAAAAAGCCGAGGACTATGTGCACCGCATTGGCCGCACCGGCCGGGCCGGACACACGGGACACGCGATTTCGTTTGCCACGCCCGCGCAAAGACGCGACGTCTTTGCTATTGAGCGGCTGATAAAAAAACCCCTGCCGGTTTCCAAACTGCCCGCGGGCATAGCCGCGGTTGCGCCAAGTTCAAACTTTGTACAAGACCTGCCTATCAGGCAGGCGGGCAGACCGCGCCAGTGGGCGGGCAAACCGCAACGAAATTTCAATTCATCTGCGCCGCGCCGCCCGTTTCGCCCTGCCTCTCCTGCCTCGTCGGCAGGCAGGCCGGCAGGCAGGTCTGGCGGTAACCATCCGTTTCGCTCCAGCAGCCGGACTTCCGGTCCGCGCCGCAACAACCGCTCCAGTTCGTTTGGCAATTACCGGAAATGCAATAACTATGCCACTCACTAGATTTGAAACATTTCAAACCCTCTTTCCGGCCGAGCCAGCCTGGCGCTTCCGCCAAATTGAGCGCGCGCTCTTTGACCCGCGCGTGAACGGCTGGCAGGATATTTCAAATTTGCCGCAGGACATGCGAGCCGCGCTCGCCGAAAACGTAGCGTGGTCAAGCATAGCCGAAGCTAACGTGTACGCGAGCAAAGACGGATCCACACGCAAAGCCCTCGTGCAGTTGCATGATAGAGAAAAAATTGAAACCGTGCTTATGAAAAACAAGCGCGGGGAGTGGAGTGTCTGCGTATCCTCGCAAGTTGGATGCAGTATGAACTGCAGCTTCTGCGCGACCGGCCGTATGGGTTTACGGCGAAATCTCACCGCCGATGAGATCATTGACCAGTTGCGTTTCTGGTACTATTTTTTGCGCGATAAAAAATTAGACGGCCGCATCTCAAACATCGTCATGATGGGCATGGGCGAGCCGCTCGCCAACTACGAAAACGTCAAATCAACTCTGCGCCAGTGGCTGGCTTGCACTGACATCGGGCCAAACCACATCACGGTTTCAACGGTCGGGCTCCTGCCTTTCTTGCAAAAAATTTTACAGGACGCGGCCTGGCCGCCGGTGAGAATCGCTATTTCCCTGCACAGCGCAGATGAAACCCTGCGAAAAAAAATAGTGCCGACCACAACCGGCAACTATTTAGCGGAGCTCTCTCAATGGATAAAAAAATATCTGCAAACCAAAGCGAGCAACAAACGCCATGTAACTTTTGAGTACGTGCTCTTGCGCGGCGTCAATGACAGCGTGCGCGACGCCAAACTCTTGGCTGATTTCGTTACCACGACCGGCCGTGTCAAAGTTAATCTCATCCCCTTCAATGATATCAACGACGCCGCGCTCCAGCGCAGTAACAATACTGACGAGTTCGCGGCCGTATTGAAAAAATGCGGCGTCACCGTTACCGTGCGCCAGAGCGCGGGTCTAGACATTATGGCCGCCTGCGGGCAATTAGCCAATTCTTTGTATCCACGCCCGTAAAATTTTTTCAATTTGTGCCAGATGCGCCGGCTCACGGAACGTATGCGGCGCGCCTTTGATGACGTGGAACTCTTTGGGCCCGGGCAGAGCGTCAAAGAGGATTTTTTGATGAGCCGGCAATGTCCTATTATCCTGCTCGCCTACAATTAACAGCACGGGCATAGCCAGCTTGTGAGCACCGGGTAGTACGTCATATTTCAACGCATCTTGCATGTACGACCACTTCAGTCTTTTTATCAAACCCGGCTTGCTTGCGCTCTCCCGCTCTTGAATGCCGGTGCGCTCCCACTTAGCTAAGGACTCTTTAGTCTCTGTTTCCAAACTTAATTTCTTTGATACTGCAGTAGATATGGGCGCCAAGGCCGCTACCTTGTCGAAATGTTTTTGTGCATACAACAGCGTACACATTCCGCCCAAACTGTGGCCGCACAGCCAAAAGGGCTCTTGATACCAGCTTTGCGTTTTTGCCCAGTCTATTACGTCCTCCAAATCCTCAAAGTAATTCGTCGTGGTGGCGTCCTCATAGTTGCCGTCACTTTCGCCAAACGTATTAGTAGTATCAAAATAAACAACGCTAAAATTTTCTTTTTTAAAAGCTTTAACAAACGTCTGAATATGCGACTGCTCTTTAAATCCGCCCAATCCATGCATGACAAAAGCAAGGCCTTTGGCACGTACAGTTTCTTCAACCACTACGGCCAAATTTTGATTCTTGCGATTTTTAATGAAAATTTTTTGCATCAAAGTAGTCTTGAAAAATTATCTCTACTGTACCACGGCGAAAACGAAAAATCAACGCGGGCCGCCTGTTGACAGCAGCGCTGTTTCGTAGTAAAATCAAGTCAGTTTTAACTCTTTGTCGCCCCGTGCACGGGCGGTTTTATTTTAAAAGCATGGAAATTAGAAACATAGCCATTATCGCCCACGTTGACCACGGCAAGACCACGCTCACCGATGCGCTGATGCGCCAGACCGGCATGGCGGCCGAAGGAGTGAGTATGGACAGCAACGCTTTGGAACTTGAGCGCGGCATTACAATTTATTCCAAAAACACCTCGGTCAATTACAAGGGAACAAAAATTAACATCGTGGATACTCCGGGCCACGCCGATTTCGGCTCGGAAGTTGAGCGCGTCCTGCGCTCCATTGACTCGGTGGTATTAGTCGTTGACGCGCAGGAAGGCCCCATGCCGCAGACGCGCTTCGTGCTGAAAAAATCCCTGGAACTTGGCCTCAAGCCCATTGTGGTTTTAAATAAAATTGACAAGCCGGCCGCAGATCCTCTGCACGCGCACGAACTCGTCTACGAGCTGTTTTTGGATTTGGGCGCGACCGACGAACAATTGAATTTTACCACGCTGTATGCTATCGCGCGCGAGGGCATTGCCAAAAAAACCATTGATGGCGAGTCAAAAGATTTAAGTCCCCTGCTGGATGTTATTTTGGAGCAAGTGCCGGTTGCTTCCAGCGAGGAAAAAGCCGCCCAGCCCCTGCGCCTCCAGCCGTTCAACCTGGCCTACGACAATTTTTTGGGCCGACTGGCAATCGGCAGAATTTATGAAGGCACTATCAGGCAGGGTATGAACGTACTGGTAAAAAATACCGCCGGCCAAACTCATGCCGGAAAAATCACCAAGCTATTCACCTTCGCGGGGCTGAATCGCACGGCGGCGGACGAGGCAGTAGCCGGCGACATCGTCATGGTCGCGGGCCTGCCGGAAATTTTTATCGGTGAAACCATCTGCGAAAATGAAACCCAAACCGCTCTGCCGGCCATCACGATTGACGAGCCGACCATCTCTCTGAATTTTTTAATCAATAACTCCCCGTTTGCCGGCCGAGAGGGAACCTTTGTGACCAACCGCCAGCTCAAAGAGCGGCTGGAAAAAGAGCTGGAGGTCAACGTGGGACTCAAAGTTGATTTTACTTCAACCGATCACTACAAAGTCTACGGCCGCGGTGAAATGCACATTGCCATCTTATTGGAAAACATGCGCCGCGAGGGCTTTGAGATGCAGATTTCCCGGCCGCACGTTATCATAAAAGAAGCGGACGGACACAAACAGGAGCCGTTTGAAGAGGCAACCGTTATCGTGCCCGAGACCATGGCCGGCACCGTCATTGAAAAACTCTCCCGCCGCAAAGGCATCATGCTGGAAATGAAACCTGAACACGGCCACACTAAATTGATTTTTGAAATTCCCACGCGCGGACTTTTGGGCTACCGCAACGAGTTTGTGGTTGACACGCGCGGCGAAGGCATTCTCTACGCGCGCGTCATCGGCTTTCGGCCCTACGCCGGCGACATTGAAAAAAGCGAGCTGGGCTCCATGATTTCCATGGCGGGCGGCAAAGCGCTGGGCTTTTCGCTTTACAACCTGCAGGAACGCGGCATGCTTTACATCCCGGCCGGCGTTGACGTCTACGAGGGACAAGTCATCGGTAATGTGGCCAAAGGCGTTGATATGGCGGTCAACCCTATTAAAGGCAAACAGCTCTCCAATATGCGCGCATCAGGCACTGATGAGGCCATTCGCCTGACTCCCCCGCTGGAATTAACGCTTGAGCGCGGCATGAGTGTCATGAATGACGATGAGTATTTGGAAATCACGCCCAAAAGCATCCGCCTGCGCAAACAGCTTTTGACCGAAAACGAGCGCGTGCGCGCGGCGCGTAAAAAATCTTGACGGAACGGCTTGATTTTTATATGATGTCGGCAGAGACTCATTCCCGGGTAGCTCAGCGGTAGAGCAGTTGGCTGTTAACCAATTGGTCGTCGGTCCGAATCCGACCCCGGGAGCAAAACCATTTTTTACTAAATTTTTTGTATGGCGAAACGAAGAACCGGGGTCGGCAAAATGAAAAGAACGCACTCCCCTAAAACCGCGAAGCGGCGCGCAATCAAAAAAGCCATGCTTGAGGCAAGAGCCGCCAAAAAAAAACGCCGCTAACGTGTATCGGCCAATGTCAAGCAAACAAAAAACAGCCCCGAAGTTCGGGACTGTTTTTGTTGTGTAACAAAGTTTTACGCTTTGGTCACGTGGACCGCGGCACTGCCTTTGGGCGTCTGTTCGGTCTCAAACGTGACCGCGTCGCCTTCTTTCAACTCGGAAAACTCAACGCCTTCTAGGCTGTTGGCGTGAAAAAATAAATCATTCGCGCCTTCTTGAGCGATAAAACCGAAGTTTTTGTCGGTCAATTTTTTGATGGTTCCTTGCATGTGAATGTAAAGATAGTTAAATTAAATAAACACCAAGAAGTAGAAATTCGACTCTATCTCTACACTTTTAGTATTTGTTACCCAACACTACCATAAAAAAATTATTCTGTCAATGGTACGCGCCAAACGTGTACGCGCCAAACGGATGCTTCGGCATGGCTCGTACGTATTGACTTTTTGAATAATAAGCACATACTAACTGGGCATGACTACCAAAGAACAATTTTTAAGCGAACATAACAGATTATCGCCTCTCAACTTGCGGGCGACCATAATCATGCTTGCCCGCTTCAAAACAGACAAGCCGGCGCTCTTTAAAAGCAGCGACTGGCCAATTGATAAAATCCGCCGACCGTTTATTCTGTGGCTCACTTCCCTGACTAAGGCGCAAAAGGAAGAAATGAGCGCCGCGCGGGAAGGTAAAGCATCTTGATGAGCACAAACTGCCAAAACAAAAAATACCGGCTTACATCATCTCTGTAAGCCGGTATTTTTGTACGCAGATGCCAATAAAATTTACCCTTCCAATTCTTTGTACACCGCCCGCTTGTGCAAAACCGCACCGCCGAACGCCCAGAAGAATGCCAAAATGCCGACAAGCCAGCCGACGAAAGGAATGATGAAAATAATCGCGGCGACAACGATGCCGATGACAACCAGCCAGTAAAGTGAAAGTTTCCATTTAAACCAGCGCGCCAGAAGCGCGCCAATACCGATGGCGCCGAGCACTTTCATCAGCATGCACACGGCCACAAACAAAACACCGACCAGAAGCGCCAAGGGAATGCCGACAACGGTGATGAGCAACAACACAATCGCAACCGGTGTAACCACCGCCGCGACAAAACCCCAGCCCAATGACGCGCCCGGCCGCTCAAGCATCACGTCAAGCGTAGTGCGCACCTGCCGCGGGAAAAAGCTGATTAAAACCAAGCCGATGATAATGCCGCCAATCACACCCCACAAAAGCCAAATCATACCAAACGCGGCGAAGAATCCCTTTGCCTGCTGTTGCGCCGTTCCCTGATTGAATTTTGGTTCCATAACGACGGTCTGGCCGCTGACTGTGGCGCCGTCGGCAATAGTCGCTTCGGTGCCTTCATAGTACGAAAGATTCCCCACAATGGCTGCGCCGGAGCGCAGGCTAACGGCCGGAGCGTTTTTTTGGCTGCGCTGTTTTTGAGTATAAAAAATAACATCGCCTTTCACTTCATTATTGACCGCAAGCGAGGCGCCGAAGAATTGAATATCGCCGCCCACCGGACCGTCGGCGCGCAGAGTCGCGCCAAAGGCCAAAATATTGCTGCCGACTGCAGCCGCGCTATTGATACTAATCGCCGAACCGGCCACGGTCATGCCGCCACCGACTGTGCCGTTGACCGAGAGTTCAGACGCGGCCGCGCGCACGTCGCCTGAAACCACGCCGTTGATCGTCACGGATGAGCCGGCGCAAATCACGTCGCCCGAAACCGTGCCGTTGACAGTTACGGTCGCGCCGGCGCAAAATAAATCGCCATTGACCGTACCGTCAACTACGATTTGTGAACCCGCGGCATACAGATTGCCGGAAACAGTTTCGGTTTTTTCCACTATCACGTTACTGCCGTGCCGCAGGCCGAACGCCTGAGCGGCGGCAAAAGGGGTGACGAGCATGACGGCCAAAGCCGCAACGCCTGCCAGAAATTTCCAGCGCATAAAGAGATTTTAATAAAATTACCTAATATCACTGACGTAGTAGCCGGTGCCCACCACCCAGTCAAAGGGAGCGAAGTACAGACTGTAGGAGCGTTTCGCCAGCGGCGTTGTCTGGCCCTGCTTGGGATACCAGTAGTTGGCATATCCGCCGCCGGGCTGCTGGCCGGCAGTTAAAATTTTCTGCACATACTTTATGCCATTCATTTCCGCGTCCGCGCGATTTTTTCCCTCCACGCTTGCGTCGCCATACAAAACAACGTTAGTCCCATCACTCGTATCGGCCCAAAAGTAGCCGCCATCGCCATAGGTCGTGTTGCGCAAAACATCCTCGCCCACGCGCTCGGCATACGCCAATGCGATTTCGCCCCGCTGGGATCGGTCATAGAGTGCCTGCAGAGCGCCGACAGCCGTCTGCACCTCTGATTTAATAAGCTCGTCCTGTTTTGCCAGCGCAATGCGGCGCGCATTGTCTGTTATCATGTACGTTGAAGCGGCCAGCGCCACAACCAAAAATAAAAGCAACACCCACACTGATAAAGGCAAATTTGTCAGCGACGTCGTCGTATTTTTTTTCATACACATGTATCCCGCAGTCTCCGCTTAAACAAGCGAGTAAAGACTGATAGGCCTCCTTAATTAATAAATTTTATATATTATACCATATTTTAACAAAAAAAGCATTATACTTGTGTACAACTTCCTCATAATGAAAGAAATGGCGATTTATTGGCGTATTTCTTATAGAGGCATATACTGAAGCTACGATGACTGCTATTGAAAACATTGACAAAAAAAGCGACGAGGAGCTCGTAGCCCTGACTTTGCGCGATCAGGACTTTTTTGCGTATTTGATGCGCCGCTACGAAACAAAACTTTTGCGCTACATCCGCCGCATCTCCGGCGTCAGTTTGGAAGAGGCCGAAGACATTTTGCAAGATTCTTTTATAAAAATTTACCAAAATCTCAACGGCTTTGACCGCTCGCTGAAATTTTCCTCATGGGCGTATCGCATCACCCATAACCAGGTCATCTCGCACTTCCGCAAAAGCCAGGCCCGGCCGCAAACCAACGCTTTTGATACTGAATTATTGGAAACGCTCGCCTCTGATATGGACAGCGCGCGCGACATTGACGTGAAACTCTTGCGCGAACGCTTAGAAAAAATTCTGGAAAAAATAGACATCAAGTATCGCGAGGTTTTGATTTTAAAATACTTTGAAGAAAAAGACTACCAGGAAATCTCTGACATTATGCAAAAACCCATGGGCACTGTGGCGACGCTTTTAAGCCGGGCCAAACGGCTCCTAAAGACTGAATTAACTAACCTGAACATTCCCTATGAGCGATTTAATTAAAAAAACGCTTGAAGCTATCAAGCAAAAAAACATTACGCCCACCCCCCGCTGGCAGTTTCTGCTCAAAGATTCCTTCGTGTGGGCCGGCGCCGGCATCACGCTCGTGCTGGGAAGCTTAGCCGTGCCGGTTATTATTCACATGCTCGTCACCAACGACTGGGACGTCTACGAGTACCTTGACGGCTCATTCGGACAATTTATCCTGCTTACTCTGCCCTACTTTTGGATTGTGTTTTTACTGCTGTTCATCGCGCTCGCCTACTACAACATCCGCCACACCAAAGGCGGCTACCGCTACAGCATATTTTACGTGAGCGCCGGCAGTATCGCGGTCAGTCTTTTGCTCGGCGCCGCGCTCTACGGCGCGGGACTGGGACAGGTAATTGATGAGACGTTCGCGCAAAACGTACCCTTCTACGAAGAATTTGCGCGCCCGCGCCATTTTCTATGGCTGCAGGATAAACACGGGCTTTTGGCCGGCACCATTGTTGAGATACGCGATGACGCGCACTTTAACCTTATGGATTTCAGAAATAAAAATTGGGAGGTATCCTACCGGATGCCCGTGATGCGCCAGCCGTTGCCGTTTGTGCAAAATGGCATCCGCGTCCGCGCCATCGGCCGGCGCATTGACGATACGCATTTTGACGCGCGTATGCTCGCGCCGTTCAATCCCCCGCTCGGCGGCTGGATAATGGAAGGCATTGAACGCTGAGATTATGAAAGAAAAAAATTTTTGGCTGCGTAGTAGAAAATAGAAAGCGCTTACTTACATTAACAAACTATTATTTTCTCTATGCAAAACAAAACTCTCTCACTCGCCGCGGCTGCGGTAGCCGTGGTGGCAACCACGGCTATTGTGACCGGCGCTGCGTATGCGGATAATTCTTCCAAATTCGCGGAAATGCATCAGGCCATGCAAAGCGGTGATTTTGCCAAAGCCAACAGCCTGCACGCTGAATTAGGCCTGCCAGATATGAAACAAATGCACGGCCGGGGTATGAAGACAGGCTGGGGAATGGGGGCGTTCGGCGACTTTGCCAAAGATACTGCTCTCAAAGCGGCTGTTGAGGCCGGCGATTATAGCGCGTTCAAAACCGCCGTTGAGGCACGAAGTCCGCTAAGCTACATCACTGCCGGCAACTTCGCTGAATACGCTGACGCCTACAAAGCAGCCGAAAGCAAAGACTTTGGCAAAATGCAAACGTTCATGCAAAAGTATGGACCGGCACGGGCGACACAAAAATAAACACAAATAGACAATTCACCCCATGTTAGCAGGGGAGCACACAGGGAATGGCTTTCGCAGAGCATTCCCTGTTGTCAATTTTTTGACAGAAATTAAAAACTGCGGTACTGTGTAAGCAGTATGCTGTATCTGAAATACACAACTTATTTTAATAATACCAATAATCGATTGCGCAACCGGTAAAATCTTGTATAAAAATTTGACGATACAAAAGCCGGTTACAAAAAGCAGCCGGTTTTTTGTTATCTTTTTTTTCTGTAGTTCAACTTGCTCGCCCGCCGCGCTCTGGGATAGTTCAGTGGTAGAACGCCGCGCTGTTAACGCGGATGTCGCTGGTTCGAATCCAGCTCCCAGAGCTTGGCGGGGAGGAGCAAACTTACTTCTCCAAATCCGCTATATCCTCTGCATACTGCTTGGCGATTTTGACGACGTTATCGCCGTAGAAGCTGTACTTGGAGTTTGTCGAGCCAGAAAAATACCGCATGGCCGCAGCCCACTCCCCACTCTCTGACGTGGCGCCGTCAGCGGCCAATTTAACGGCTGAAGCGATGAAAGCATCGCGGATGTCCCACGGGTCAGCGGTCTTGCCGGTAACGGCCGAAATTTTATCCTTGTAACCCATCCAGGTTGAGGGAATGAACTGCGCCGGCCCCATGGCGCCGCCCCAGCCGATTTGCGAGCCGTCTTTGGCGCGCATAGGACATGATACCGGCGTGGTATCAGGGTCAAGCCCCAATTCAGCCGTAATTTGCTGAAACGGTTCCTGGTCACGCGCGGGCTTCATGATGACTTTCCAGCTCTTGGACGGCGGATCGCCGGCCCGGTTGCAGGTCCCGACGTTTTTACCCAGGTTTGACTCCTGGGTTAAAATGGCAAGTAGAAAAGCCGCGCGTACGCCGGTCTGAGCCGACACCCACTGAGCTATTTGCACGGCGTCCCCGAAGGTGATATTTTTTCCCATGCCGAAGAGGTCATAGATGCGGCTTTTGATTTGAGCCGCTTTTTTTTGTGTGTCGCTCAGCGCGGCTTGAAAAACGTTTTCTTTCCCCTTCGTCTGCGCCAAGAGGCTATTTTGATTCTTAATGGTGCCGGCAAGTTCCTGATTTTGCAAATCAATGATGGCAATGTAATTTTGCTGCTCCTCGCGCTGGGCCGCGAGGTCTTCCTGACGCGCCTGCAGAGCGGCGTTTGCCTCTTTCACCTCGCCGACGACCGTTGCCAAATTCTGACTCAATGTCTTGTAATCATTCAGTTCGCGTGAAAATGCGGACAGACCGCCGTCAGAGAGCAATACTTCCAAAAATGAACGCCGGTCGTGAGCGGCAATTTCTTTGATAACGGCGCCGATTTCGTTGCGCAGCCACTCAAGGTGCTGTTCATTGGTATTGATATCTATCTGCGTATCGCTAATGTCTCGTTCAATGCCGCTGATTCGCAGAGAAATTTCACGGATCTGCAATTTAAGTTTTGCCTGCTGGGCCTGCAGCTGTTTGAGTTTTTTGGTCAGTGTATTTTTCTCCGCGCCGATGTGCTTAAGTTCTTGCTCGTACTGCGCGATTTGGCTTTCAATGTCGGCTAATTGCGCCTGCAATTCATTGCTTTCCTGTTGCAATGCTTGGGATTGCGTCAATTCGGCAAAAGCCTGGCGAGACGCAAAAAGCGCCCCAACAACAAATAAAATCGCGATAATTTTTACAAAAAGTTTTCGTAACATACGTTGGGCAGTATAGCACATTGACAGCTTTTTTTCACCCTGCTATACTGTGAATAGTTCTTTTAGAAATAAATAAAATATCAAGAGAGGCACGAGGGATACGACCCGATGACTGCCCGCCAACCTGGCTCTATGCTAAGGTGGTATCTCGTACCCTACGGGGACAGATATGGTTCGCATGTCAAACAGGCAGAGCGGACAATAAAAGACAAAAGGCTTTTTATCCTGAAGTCATCTGACCTCGGAATAAAAAAGCCTTTTGTTTTTTAGCAAAAGGAAAACTACTTAGGAGGTAAACGCCATGCAAAACGTTGCGCAAGCATTCATACAGGATCATTTTTGTTCTCCTGGTTTTCAGAGGCGCGAAGCAAATACGGGACAATCAGCGCACAATGGAAAAATTCCGATTGCCCGTATTGAAAACGTTTCTGCTACTGATCACGCCGCCTCCGCGAACACCACAATGTCGCCGGCTAGAATCAGGGCAGAAAAAAATAAGTAATGCACCTCACACGCGTTACTTATGTTCTGCCAAGCGATCTTCGGATCGCTTTTCTTTTTGCCTTTTTACTCCAAAAACACCAAAAGCCACATAAGAATAATGCCAAGCACGATGCCAAAAATCTGCTGTAGAGATTCGCTCAAACGCGCGTCTTTTTTAAGCTCCGGCAGTAAATCGCCGACGGCGATGTAGATGAAGCCGCCGACGGCAAAAGCCGTAATATATGTGGTAAAATTTTGAGTAAACGTGTAAAACCAAACCGCGGCGCCGGCGCCAAGCACGGCGATGAGCGCGGACAGTAAATTAAACAAAAGCGCTTTGCCGCGCGTCATGCCGGCATAGATGAGGACGCTGAAATCACCAATTTCCTGGGGGATTTCATGAAAAATAACCGCTAAAGTTGTCGCCATGCCGGCAGTCGGACTGATGAAATACGCCCCGGCAATGATGACGCCGTCCAAAAAATTATGCAAACCGTCGCCGACTAAATTCATGTAAGCCAGCGGATGGGGATGGTCTTTTGAAGTCGGCAGGTGGCAGTGCCGCCAGTGAATGATTTTTTCCAAAATGAAAAAAATGAAAATGCCGCCGAGAATGGACAATGAAAGCATTGCGGATATTCCCTCTTCTCCGCCCAATTCCGGCAAAAGATGGATAAAAGCCCCGCCCAGCATGGTGCCGGCCGCAAAGCTGATGAGCCAGAACAATACGCGCTTGAGCGTATCCGGTTTGAGCGCCAGATATATGACGCCGACGAGTGAAACCAATGAAACAATAATGACGCTTAGGAAAATAAAAAATATGGTCATACAAAAAATTATAAGTTAACTATTTTACGCACTGCGCGCAAACGCCGGAGAGTGTGAGCTCGTGGCGGATATTTTTGAAATTTTTAATGCTGAAGGTATGCGCGCAGGGCACACACTCACTGCGGCCGCAGGACGTGCAGACGATGTGGTGGTGCGGCGTTTCGGCCAAATAAAAAAAATCTTCCTCTCGCGTGCGTTCGCGCTGAATTAAACCCAAATGTTCAAGCATTGCCAGACTGCGGTACACTGAAACCAAGTCAACGCGCCGGCTCAATTGTTTATGAATGGCCTGCGCGCTTTGCGGCTGATGATTTTTTTGTAAAATTTGAAAAACTAGCAAACGAGGACGGGTGAGGCGTAATCCGGCTTTGTGGAAAACTTCTTCAATCATATCCCCCAGTGTACACTACCTTAAAAATTATTGCAAATGATTTGCAATTATACAGATGGAAAAAGGGGCGCGCTTTTTTAGTAACACTATGTAAAAGACGCGCCCCCGCTTTTATTAGTTTCTTTCATGAATCCCCCTTTGATAAAATACATTCGCACTTTTTCATCAAAAGCCCCCAATCCAAATCTTTCGGATAATTGATGTCTCGCAAAAACATGTTGTGATGCATCAGTTCATTTCCGTCTTGTTTGTGTAAATGATATTGGTTCACTAAATTGTAAAAATCCTGCGCTGGCGTCCCGGCTAACATTGCTGCTAACGTAGCTTTTCCATCGCAATGTGCCAATGCAGTTAATCTGGCACAAGTTCGCACTACCTTCATGCGTTTCTTCAGAGTAACTACTCCGTTAAACTTTGGCCGGCACGCATCAACTATTTTTTTGGCCAAAGTTGCTATGCCGTTGTCGGTAGCAACGTCGCCTTCTTTGTTTTGGACTGCTTTAACAGGAGAAGGCAAATTAGAAGAACTACGAGGGTGTTGTCTGTTGCCTCCGTTTTTATGTGACACTACGACTGGCGAAACCGACCCTATGCTCTTACCATTAACAATGGCCCCCAATTTTTGTAAAGTACCTCTCAAAAGAAAAATTAATTCTGGAGAACAGGAGATCGTAATATCTCCATTTTTTTGTACGGAAATCCGTGCAATGGTCACCTCTCCGTTTCCTGCGGGGACAAAAGAATCTTCCGCTGAAGGATTGGGGGGAGTCGATTCAACTGGTGCCCGCTCCTCTTTTTCTTCTTCCAAATAGGTGGAGGGAATTTTCGGCGACGAAACAGAATCTTGCGCTACAGGTTGTTTTTCTTCTGCGGCAGTTTCTGCTTCTGTCAATTCTTCTTTATTCTGCACGTTAGTATCTTGTTGCTTGGTCTGTTCAACTTCCTCTTGTATATCTTCAATTGTCGCTTGAGGAAGATCGTCAATAATTGCTTCCTGAACCTGTTTCACCAGCATGGGCGGAGACACAGGTTGCATTACGGTGGTCGGGTTTGTTAAGTGTTGTGGTTGTGCCATTCCTACCACATGCTCATCTGAACGTGGTTGAAGTAAATCTTGTACGGCTTTTTCTTGGAAAGGAAAAATAACCACTCCGCGGCAATGCAATTGCTGACATAATTCCTTCGCCGCGGGAATATTATTCCCATTATTGCCTTGTCTCAAACCGATGATAACTGTTCTATGTTTAGGCATGTGCCCGGCTATCCAGTCTTTAATATAATTATCGTGAGCGTTAGCAGCGAAAATAAATACAAACGAATTTTCACTACTTCCGAGAGTACGGAGGTCTCCCACATTATTGAGAATGCGGCAGGCAAAACCAAACTTCTGCAGCAAACTCTCTAGTTGCGGCCGCACTTCTGTATCAGAACACAGAATTATGGCTTTTTTAATCAAAAGAAGATCTTCCTGTCTCGGATGCTCTTCAGCCTCAACTGTGGCAATTGCCTGCACGAATGTTTCTTTATCCATAGGCAGACACAAAGAAGTGGCGCGCAAAGAACTTGCCTTTTGCGCCACGGTTTGTGGCGTATTCGCGCTTGTAGTATTATTGTGCCCGACGACAACGACTACGTTGGGCACTGTGCGATTTTTAACCCAAGATTCAATCCTACCATTGCAAAGAGATTCGCCATCCATCATAAGGATGGCTTTTCTTTTGCTTTCGGCGTTGACGGTGAATTTTGAAAAACCCGTCATTCCGGAGTAAGTCTCAACATACCACCCAATTTCCTTTAGCAAACTCTCAAGAAGACCTCTTACGAGAGAATCTTCCTGCCAACAGAATAATAAAACTATTTTTTTTATTACGTTTGCGTCTTTCATGGCTTGGATACCCCTTTCTGCTGTATTTTTTCAGAATTTGTCTCTGTTTTTTCCTCTCCCGTAACTTCACCCTCCAAAAGAGGGCATGAAAATTGCTGAACATTCAATAGCGTTGCCCTCCTTTCTTAAAGGTCAAAAAATATTTAGTTGTTAATGAACTGCTTAAATTTCTTTTATCTTAGCTAATATCTACAAAAAACGCAAGGGAAAACAAAAAACTCATCTCCTGCGCTGAAGATGAGTCTTTAGCTATGATAAATCATTTCATTAAGCATTAGAAATTCGTCATTCGTCATTTCGTCTAATAGCCTTCATATTCGCGCATAGAAAGTTGCGCCTCAATCTGTTTCACGACTTCAATGACCACCGCCACGACGATAAGAAGCGAGGTGCCGCCCAAAGCCAAGGCCTGAATACCGGTAAAGTAGCGCATCACGAGCGGCAAAATGGCAATGACGGACAAAAACAGCGCGCCGAAGAAAATGATTTTGTAGGTGATGCCGCTCAAGTACTCCTCGGTGTGCTTGCCGGGCCGGATGCCCGGAATGAACGCGCCCTGCTTTTGCAAATTCTCGGCAATGCGCTCGGGATGAAAAATAACCTCGGTGTAAAAAAAAGTAAAACCGAATACCAAAACGAAATACAAAATGGCGTAGACGAGCTGATTATTAAAAAACTGAATCGTCCATTGCGCCGCTGCAGCAATCCATGAGGTCTGCGCGCCGATGAAAAACTGGGCAATCATGGGTGGAAACAGCACCACGGAAATGGCAAAAATGATGGGCATCACGCCGGCCATGTTCACGCGGATGGGCAGGTGCGTATTGCTGCCGCCGTAGGAGCGGTTGCCGTGCATCTGGCGCGCGTAGGACACGGGAATGTTGCGCTGGCCTTCGGTGATGACAACGACGCCGACGACCGTGAGAACGGTAATGACTATAAAGCCGATGACCGTGAAGAGCTGAGACGAATCAAAGCTGACGAAAAACTGCTGAACTGCGGTCGGCAAACCGGCGATGATGCCGGCAAAAATCAAAAGTGAAATGCCATTGCCCACATTTTTTTCCGAAATCAACTCCCCCAGCCACATCAAAAAAATCGTGCCGGCCGCAATGGTAATCACCATGGAAACAAGCGTCCACGGACTGACAGAACCCAAAATTCCCAAACTGGAATTGCGCAAGAGCGTAATCATGCTATAGGCCTGCAGGGCAGCGAGCGGCACGGTCGCGTAGCGCGTCCAGCGGGAGATTTTTTGCCGCCCGTTCTCTTCTTTTTGCATCTCCTCCAAGGAAGGCACAATCATGGCCAAGAGCTGAAAGATAATGGAGGAGGTGATGTAGGGAGCGACACCCATCATGACAATGGAAAAATTTTCCATGCCGCCGCCGGAAAACAGATTCAGCAGTCCCAAAATCTCGTTGGAGGAAAAAAATTCACGCAAGGCGAGCGGGTCAACGCCGGGAATGGGAATGTGAGCGGCAAAACGAAAAATGGCCAGCATCGCCAGCACAAATAGAATGTTTTTACGCAAATCTTTCGCTTTCCAAATTTGAGCGATTTTGTGAAGCATAGATGATTTTAATCAACGCATTTCCCACAAATCAACAAATCATCTCACGAATATAACAAATTCTTTTAAACAACGGTGGCTATTAAAGAATGGTAAAACAAATAAATATGAATTTGTATATTGGTGAAAAAATTTGTAGATTTGTGGGGATTACTAACGGCTGTCTCCTACTTTAACTCTCCCCCTGTCTTTTTAATTTGAGCTTTGGCGCTATCGCTCATTTTAACGTGAGTAAATTGGAGTTTTTTAATTTTCAGCTCGCCGGTACCTAATATTTTAACCGGCGCGGATGCGCTTGCAATCAGACCAGCTTTCAGCAGGCTGCGTGGATTTACCAGCGCGCCAGCGCTAAAAGCGGCATTGAGCGCGGCCAAATTAACCACTTGATTTTTTGGCTTGTCGCTCTTAAAGCCGCGTAGTTTCGGCGTCTGCAAAAGCATGTGCTTCATGCCCATGCGCTTAAGACCGCTTTTGCCGCCGCTGCGGGACTTCTGTCCTTTTAAGCCGCGGCCGCTATAGGTGCCGTGGCCGGACGCATTGCCGCGGCCGACGCGCTTGCGTTTTTTGGTTGCGCCTTTGGCTGGTTGGATGGTATGGAGTGTTAACATAGTATGAATAGTCAATCGGTTATTTGGCTACTTTGTCATTTTTGACTGGTACTTCTCTCTTTTTTAAAGTCTGCAATGCCGCCATGGTGCACTTGGCGTTGGCTACCTGGTTGTTGGTTCCCAAAATTTTGCTGACCACGTTGGAGAGACCGGCCAGCTCCAGCACGATGCGCACCGCGCCGCCGGCAGTAATGCCCTTGCCCGCTCGGGCCGGTTTGATGAGTACTCTGGCCGCGCCGAATTTGTATCTGATTTCGTGCGCGATGGTACCGTTAATGATTTGGACGGTGATGAGCGCTTTCTTCGCCTTTTCCGTAGCCTTGGCAATGGCCGTGGACACATCATTTGATTTCGCCAGACCCAAGCCGACCTTGCCCTTCTTGTCACCAATAACGACACAGGCGCGAAAACGCATGCGCTTGCCGCCGGCCATCACGCGGGTAACGCGCGCCAAATCAACGATTTTTTGTTCAAAATCGTCCGGCTCGCCGCGGCGATCACGGCGATCATTGCGCCGCGGGCGCCGCTCATTGCCCCTTCTGCCCATACGGCTGCCAGAAGCTGGCGCGGATCCTGTCGCGGGACCTGCGACCGCGGCAGTTTCGGTCTGAGTTTTTATTTGTTCGTCAGTCATACCAAAAGTCATTTTTTAAAATTTATATTTCAAGACCGGCCGCGCGCGCCGCGTCAGCTATCGCTTTAATGCGGCCATGGTAGCGGTTGCCGCCGCGGTCAAAAACCGCACGGGTAATGGCCTTTTCTTTTGCCTTTTGAGCTAACAATTTCCCCGCTACCGCGCTCATCTCCGTTTTTGTCTTTCCGGAAAGTTCTTTCATGTTCACGCTTACAATCGTTTGGGACTTCTCGTCATCAATGAGCTGAACGTACACGCTCCGGTTGCTGCGAAAAACACTCACGCGCGGACGCGCGGCCGTGCCAAAAATCTTAACGCGGGAACGCGCCTTGCGCCGCAGTTTGTTTTGTTTAATTTTTTGACTGTATTTATTCATAAAATTTAACGGTGATATATTACGATGACGCGGCGGTCTTGCCGGCTTTGCGGCGCACGATCTCGTCAACGTATTTAATGCCTTTGCCTTTATACGGCTCCGGTTTCCTGATTTTACGTATATTGGCCGCCGTTTCACCGACTAACTGCTTGTCAGCGCCGCTCACGGTAATGATGTTTTTATCAATGGCAACTGTGATGCCGTCAGCCGCTTTAAATTCAACCGGATGAGAATACCCAACATGCAGGGTAAGCGCCGCGCCGTTCACGCTCGCCTTGTAGCCGACGCCGTTAATTTCCAATTTTTTTTCAAATAACACGTTGACGCCGCTCACCATATTCTGCGTCAATACCCGATACAGCCCCCACAGCGCCCGATTTTTTTTGTTCTCAGCGTCTGCCACGGTAATGGTTGCCACGCCATCGGCAACGTTCACCGTTATCAGCGGATGCAACTTTTGCTGCAGCTCGCCCTTCGGGCCTTTGACGATAATAAAACCGTCCTGAACGTGTATATCAGTTCCGCTGGGGATGGTAATTGGCAGTTTTCCCAATCGTGACATAGGTGTAATTAATAAATTTCACAGATAACCTCGCCGCCCACCTTTACTTTGCGCGCCTGCTTGTTGGTCATGAGGCCTTGCGACGTTGAAATGACGGCAATCCCAAAACCATTCAATACGTAAGGCAAATCCGCCGCGGCAACGTAGACTCGGCGGCCCGGTTTGCTGATTTTTTTAACCGCGGTGATTGCCGGCTTTCCGGAACGGCCGTACTTCAAAGCGAGCGTCAGTTCGCTAAAATTGGGCTTGTCGGTACGCTCGGTCTTTTCCGCTGCAGCGAGCAGCCCCTCGCTCACCAAAACGTTTGCCAGGTTGAGTTTGAATTTACTGTACGGCAACACCACCGTCGGTTTGCGGACGGCGTAGGCGTTTCTTACTCTGGTGAGCATGTCTGCGATTGAATCTGAATACATAATTAATATATTACCATGAGGATTTTGTAATACCCGGGATATCGGCATTTGTCGCCAACTCCCGAAAACAAATGCGGCACAACTTAAAATCGCGCATATAGCCATGCTGACGGCCGCAGCGCCAGCAACGGCGAACCAGACGCGTGGAATACTTCGGCTTTTTTTTTGATTTTGAAATTTGCGCTTTCGTAGCCATACAATGTTTCTAAACTAAATAGTATCTTTTTTCAACGGAAAGCCGAGCAGCTGCAAGAGCCGCGCGCCCTCCGGCGCCGTGCGCGCGCTGGTGGCGATGCAGACCTCAAGACCGTGGATGCTTTCTATGTCGTCAGCGCGCAACTCCGGAAATGCCTGATTTTCCTTAAACCCAATCGTATAATTTCCCTGCTTGTCAAAACTTTTCATTGACAGCCCGCGAAAATCTCGGACGCGCGGCAAGCTGATGTGAATGAGTTTCTCTATAAAATCATACATCCGCCGGCCGCGCAAGGTCACCATCACGCCGGCGGCCATGCCCTCGCGCACCTTAAACGACGCGATGGATTTCCGCGCCAAGGTCACCACGGGTTTCTGCCCGGTTATGGCGCGCAGCGTTTCCTCCACGTTTTCCACTTTTGCTTTCTCTTTGCTGATGCGTCCCACGCCAACGTTAACCGTTACCCGCACCAGACGGGGAGCCGCTAAATCGTTGGTGTAGCCAAACTCTTCTTTTAATTTTGGCAACACGTCTTTTTTGTACATTTCTTGCAAGCGCATACGGCTAATCTATTACTTGGTTACATTTTTTACACAGGCGGACTTTCTTTTTATTTTCTAAAAATTTGAAACCGATTCTTGTTTCTTTGCCGCAGTGCGGACACTGCAGCGCCAGATTGGAGAGGTGCAGCGGCGCGGGAAATTCAACGCGCTGCCCTTTCTCGCCCTCGCGCCGGGGACGCAGGTGTTTAATCAGCAAATTTCGGCCCTCAACACTGGCTAAATTCCGGGACACAAAAACCTGCAGCACCGTGCCGGTCTTGCCTCTGTCTTTGCCTGTTTTTATTTTTACGGTGTCGCCCGTTTTTATCTTCATAGTAGTTTTAAATTTTACAAAACCTCGGGTGCCAGTGAAATTATTTTGTTAAAGCCGCAATCGCGTAACTCGCGGGCCACCGGTCCGAAGACGCGCGTCCCTTTCATTTCTTTGCTTTTTTTGTCAACAATGACGCAGGCGTTATCGTCAAAACGCAAACAGACGCCGTCAGATCGTTTGATTTCTTTTTTCGTCCGTACGATAACCGCGTGCAAGACGTCGCTTTTTTTCACCAGGCTGTGCGGCACGGCCTCTTTGACGGTGACCGTAATAATGTCGCCGATGCGAGCGTAACGCTTCCGGTTGTCGCCCAAAACCTTAATGCACTGCACGAGCTTGGCGCCGGTATTGTCGGCTAATTGTAACATTGTTCGTACTTGTATCATATTAGTTATTTCTTAACTTCGTATAGCACCCGCCACCGTTTGTCTTTACTCAAAGGACGGCACTGCACAAACGTTACCGCGTCGCCTTCTTTAAATTGATTTTTCTCGTCATGCACCTTGTAGCGCCGGCTGGTCACGAAACTTTTGTGATACTTGGGATGTGTTTTAGTAGCGGTAACGCTGACCACAATGGTTTTATTCATTCTGTCGCTGACGACTACGCCGCGAAACCGGCGGATAATTGTATCCGCTGCCGCGCCGGCCACAGTCGCTGTCTGTTTTGGTAACGTTTGTTCGGTCATAAAAAATGTTTCTCTATTGGTTGGTTTTTGAAATACTGTTTAATACGGTCAAAATATGCGCGATATCTTTTTTCAAAACGCGCAACTCGCGGACATTTTTCAACTGCTTGGCGGCTGTCTGAAAACGTGCCGCCCGCATTGCTTCGCGTTTTTGCCCAAGCAGCGCGTGCAAATCTTTCGTTGATTTTTGTTGTAGTTCTTTCAATTCCATACACTATTACTTTTTAATAAAAGCGCATTTTATCGGCAATTTATACATGGCCAAATGTATCGCTTCTTTGGCAACGGCTTCAGTGACACCTTCCAGCTCAAGCAGGATGCGGCCGCGCTTGACAATGGCGACGAAGTGGTCCGGAGCGCCCTTGCCTTTGCCCATGGGTATTTCACCGCTCTTTTTGGTGATGACCATGTCGGGAAAAATCCGAATCCACATCTTGCCGCCGCGCTGAATGTACTTGGTAATCACCCGGCGAGTAGCTTCAATTTGGCGGGCGGTAACCCAGCGCGACTCCAGCGCTTTCAGTCCGTAGCTGCCGAATGACATCTCGGTACCGCGGGTGCTGACGCCCGCGGGCTTTATTTGGTGATGCTTGCGATGTTTTGTTTTTTTTGGTGCTAACATAAAACACTGTGGTTACGCCGGTCTTATTTCTTACCTCTGCTTTCGCCGACGACCTGGCCTTTCTCATCCGCCTCACCGGCAAAAATTTCCCCTTTATAAATCCAGACCTTCAAACCGATGGCGCCATACGTTGTCGTGGCCACACAGCGGGCGTAATCAATGTCGGCGCGCATGGTTTGCAGGGGAACTTTACCAACGACTAATTTTTCCTCGCGTGCGATTTCGGCGCCATTCAAACGGCCTTTGACCATCACCTTGACGCCTAGAGCGCCGGCGCGCTGAACGCGCTGAACCGCCTGTTTGAGCACGCGCTTGAAGGGCATACGTTTCTCAATTTCCGCGGCCATGGCCTGCGCCACGATTTGCGCCGACAAATTCGGCCGGTCAACTTCGTTGATGTTGAGCGTTACGTCGGAAAGCCGCATTTTTGGCAAAAATTTAGTCTTAATCTCTTTTTTCAAATCTTCAGCGCCAGCACCGCCGCGACCGATGACGAATCCCGGCTTGGCGGTGTAAACGGCAATGGTGATTTTATTGGCATTACGCTCAATTTCAACCCGGTCAACACCGGCTTCGCGCCATTTCTTAATTATATACTTGCGCAGCAAAACATCCTGGCGCAAATTTTCGGCATATTTATTACCAACAAAAAACCAACGTGACGGCCAGCTGTAGATGATTCCGGTGCGAAAAATTGTTGGATGTACCTTCTGTCCCATATCTTTATAATTAACCGCTCTTACGGCGGAACATTCTGTTTGCAAAACCGCGCTTACCGGCATCGTGGCCGTGTTCTTTAATCTCTTTGCCTTTGTCTTCAGCCGCTTCGTGCTCGTCTGCTTTTGCCTGTCCGGACGCTTTTTTACCCGACTGCAATTCACTCAACTTGACCGGCGCTTCCAATACTTGCTGTTTGCTCTGTTTTTTCCCGCTCTCCTGCACCTCACCCAGCGTCAGAGAAACGTTGCTCATGCGCTTGCGAATCGTGGTTGCGCGGCCGTGCGCGCGCGGCAGCCAGCGTTTCAGTGTCGGCGCTTCATCCACGCGAACTTCTTTAATGTATAAATTGTCTTTGTCAAGTTCAAAGTTGTGCTCGGCATTGGCGATGGCTGAACGCACCAGTTTCATAAACGGCAGACTCGCCCGTTTGTTTACAAACTGCAGACGATTCAACGCGTCAGCTACGCGCAACCCGCGAACAACATCAACAACCAGACGAATTTTCCGGGGTGAGATATGTAGGTAATTTGCGTACGCTTTCGTATCCATAAAATTTTATTTCTTTTCCGCAACTGCCACTGCAGCCGCCGCCGTCTCCGCTTCCTTGGCTTTTCTGCCGCCGTGAGCCACGAACTTGCGCGTCGGCGCGAATTCACCGAGCTTGTGGCCGACCATGTTTTCTACGACGGAAACCGGAATATGCTGGCGACCGTTGTGAACGCCAATGGTAAAACCGACCATTTCCGGCGTCACGCTGCAGGCTCTGTCCCACACTTTAATAACGGTTTTATCGCCGGACTTTAATTCCTTTATTTTTTTCAGCAGGCCTTCGTTTACGTACGGACCTTTTTTTAAACTTCGTGGCATGAAATTAAATTCAAAATTATGAATTAAAAATTATTGCGCTGATTACTTTCTCTTCCTGTTCTGGCGGCGTTGCACAATGAACTGGTCGGAACGTTTCGGCTTTCTCGTTTTTATTCCCAGCGCCTTTTTACCCCACTTTGTCTTGGGCGCTTTCAAACCAATCGGCTGGTTGCCCTCACCGCCTCCGTGCGGATGGTCAACCGGATTCATGGCCGTGCCGCGGACCGTCGGCCGGATGCCGCGGTATCTCGTGCGGCCGGCCTTGCCTAATTTTATCAGACGCTTGTCGGGATTACTTACCTTCCCTACGGTTGCCAAACACTCCTGCGGCACCAGACGAATTTCACCTGAGGGCATTTTCAATTGTGCTTTGCCGCGGTCAATGGACATGACGGAAACGACATTGCCGGCGCCGCGAGCAATTTGCCCTCCCCGGCCTGGAACAAGTTCCACGTTGCAGACTTCAATACCGGCCGGAATAAACTGCACCGGCATGCGGTTACCTTTCGTTATCTCAATTTTTTGCTTTGACGATACCACCGTTTCACCGACGCCCAAACCGTCCACGGCAAGGCTGTAGCGCTTCTCCCCGTCAGCATATGTAAGTAATGCAATCCGCGCGCCGCGGTTAGGGTCATATTCAATGTGCACCACGCGTGCCGGAATGTCAAACTTGTCTTGCTTAAAATCAATAATGCGCAACGTCTGCTTCACGCCGCCGCCGCGATGGCGCACGGTAATTTTGCCTTGCGCGTTACGCCCGCTCTGTTTGGGTTTGGGCAGCGTCAGTTGCTTCAGCGGCTTGTATGCCGTAATATCAGAAAAATCGTCAAAGCTTGCGCCGCGACGGCCGGGAGTTGTTGGTTTTACCTTTTTAATACCCATATATTTTCACTACACGCCTTCGTAAATTTGAATGCTTTTTCCTTTTGGTAACGTTACCATGGCCTTCTTCCAGTCTTTGCGCCGGCCGGTGATTTTGCCCGTATGCTTGCGTTTTCCGCTCACCCGCATCATACGCACCGCGCTCGGCTTGACGCCATAAATGGCCGCCACCGCGCGGGCTACCATAATTTTATTCGCGTCCGGTGCGACCACAAAAGCGTACTGGTTGTCTTTTCCCAACTGTGTTGCCTTTTCAGTGATAAGCGGCCGCACGATGACGCGGTAACTCTCAGCAAAACCCCCGGCGCCTTTCACATCCTTTGGTTTGCCGCTCGGTACCGACGGTTGCGCAGCCGTGTCGCTATACAATTCTTTCATGCTCTTGGCCGGGGCCGCAGTTTTTTTGGCAGTTGTAAGTTTGCTGAATAAACTCATAAGCGAACATTAGGTGCGCGCGGGCGCGTAAATTTTTTCAATTTTTTCAACGCCGGCTTTCGTCATGATAACGCTCCGGTACTTTAACAAATCAACTATGTTGATGTTTTGGATAGGTATAAAACTCACGGCTACCACGTTGCGCAGAGCGCGCTGTGCGAGTTCGTTTTTGCTGTCAGTTATAATTAACATGCTCCGTGCAGCTTTAGCATCGGGCTGCAAAACGTTTTTTTCCAACGTTTTCAAGACCGCAACCGCTGGTTTGGTTTTACCGTTTTTAAAATCAATGCTGTCTAAAATCAAAAATTCGTTATGGTGAACTTTGTCGCTCAATACCATGCAAATGGCTTTGCGCTTCATTTTCACGTTCATTTTTTTGGAAAAATTTCTGTCTTTGGTCGGACCGAACGTCACGCCGCCGCCGCGCCACAACGGGCTACGGGATGAGCCGGCGCGCGCCCGGCCGGTGCCTTTTTGCCGCCACGGCTTTTTGCCGCCGCCGCGGACCGCGCCGCGGTCTTTGGTGTGGGCGAGTACCTGCCGCTCGTTGGCTTGCTGCGTCACCGCCGCCTGATGGACCAAACTCTCATTGACCGCAACATCAAAAACGCGCGGATTTAACTCCTGTTCACCGACAACTTCAGCCTTTATATTGTAAATGGATAACTTCATAATTTTGCTTATTCTGCCTTCCGCTCAACCGGCTGTTCATCTTTTACTTCTATTGCCTCTGCTTCTTTCTTTATTTCTTCTTCTGCTTCCTTCTTTTCGCTTCGCACTTTCATTTCTCCTTCACCTTTGATAACTATTAATCCATTGCGCGCGCCGGGTACCGCGCCTCTGAGATAAAGGACGTTCTCTTGTTCGTCAACTTTTACCACCTCCATATTCTTGGTCGTGACCTGTTCGTTGCCCATGCGGCCGCCCATGCGTGTACCTTTGAACACGTGCGCCGGCCCCTTGGCGCCAACCGAGCCGGGCATACGCAGCTGATCTTTGTTGCCGTGCGTCTTGCGTCCGCCGCTGAAACCGTAGCGCTTCACCACGCCTTGGAAACCCTTTCCTTTGGACGTACCGGTAACGCTCACCATATCACCGACAACGAAGCTGGAAACGTCAACCACATCGCCGGAGTGTATGGATATATCGGCATCACCGTCTTTTAACCGCATCTCTCGCACGTAGCGCGGGTACGTTTCTGATTTCTTGCTTCTAACTTCCGACTTCAGAAAATGTCCTTGCTGTGGTTTTGCCACGTTCTTTTTTTTTCTTTCACCATAAGCAAACTGTACGGCGCTGTAACCGTCTTTTTCCCGCGATTTCACCTGCACTGCCGTGCACTGGCCGGCCTGTACCTTGGTAACCGGCAACACCAGCCCGCTCTCGGTAAAAATCTGCGTCATTTCTAACTTTTTTCCCAAAAGAAACTTCATACTTACTCCTACAAATTAAAAAATTCTGGCCTTACAACAAAGTACCAGAACGAATGTCTTGGCTAACTTGTAATGTTGTAATTAAACTTGGTTACTTTCCCTCGTTATATCAATTTCTCGTGTAAGCACTTCCCGTGATTGGGGTTACTTTCGCGATTCAATGATACTACATCTTTATTTCCACATCCACGCCCGCCGGCAGACTCAAGCTGCTCAACAGTTCAACCGTTTTGGCGGTCGGTTCAATCACATCAATCAGACGCTTGTGCACGCGCATTTCAAACTGTTCACGCGACGTTTTGTGAACGAATGTGGAGCGGTTCACCGTGTACTTCTTTTTCGCCGTCGGCAACGGAATGGGTCCAAACACCTGCGCACCCGAACGCTGGGCGCCGTCAATGATTGTTTTGGCGGCCTGGTCAATGATTTTGTAATCGTAGGCGCGGATTTTTATCCGAATCTTCTGCCGGCTGTCTTCGGCCGAAGCCGAAGCTGATGACGCAGAATTCTTTTCTTTAACTTTAGTTGCAGTTGCGGGCATGAAAATAACTACTATTTATTTATTTACTTAACTATTTTAGTCACCACACCAGCGCCGACGGTATGACCGCCTTCGCGGATGGCGAAACGCTGCTTTTCTTCCAGGGCAACCGGCGCAATCAGCTTGACTACCATCTTCACGGTGTCGCCGGGCATGACCATTTCGGTTCCCTCCGGCAGAACAACTTCGCCGGTCACGTCAGTGGTACGGAGATAAAACTGAGGCTTGTAGCCCTTGAAAAAAGGCTTGTGGCGTCCGCCTTCATCTTTGGTCAAAACGTAAACTTCAGCCTCAAATTCCGTGTGCGGGGTAACGGTACCCGGCTTGGCTAACACCTGACCGCGCTCCACTTCATCTTTTTTGGTGCCGCGCAAAAGAATGCCGGCATTGTCACCCGCCTGTCCCTGATCAAGCTGTTTATTAAACATTTCTACGCCCGTCACGGTTGTCTTCTGCGTATCACCCAAACCAACAATTTCCACTTCGTCGCCAATTTTAACGATGCCGCGCTCAATGCGACCGGTTACCACCGTGCCGCGGCCTTCAATTGAAAACACGTCTTCAATAGGCATGAGATACGGATGATCAATATCACGCACCGGTTCGGGAATTTTTTCATCCAGCGCTTTGACAAGTTCCATAATTTTTTCTCCATACTCGCCATTGGGATCTTCCAGCGCCTTGAGCGCGCTGCCGCGAATAATCGGCGTATTGGCGCCGTCAAATTCATATTTGTTCAACAAATCGCGGACTTCTTCTTCAACCAAGTCAATGAGTTCTTTATCCTCAACCATATCAACTTTATTCAAAAATACCACCATGCACGGCACCCCGACCTGGTGCGCCAAGAGAATGTGCTCGCGGGTCTGCGGCATGGGACCGTCGGTTGCGCTCACAACCAAAATCGCGCCGTCCATCTGGGCCGCGCCCGTAATCATGTTTTTGACATAGTCGGCGTGTCCGGGACAGTCAACGTGCGCGTAGTGGCGCTTCTCGGATTCATACTCAACGTGGGCGGTCGCAATGGTGATGCCGCGGGCTTTTTCTTCCGGCGCCGCGTCAATTTGGTCAACTGATTTTGCCGACGCGGCAAAGCCTTTCGCGTGCAACACCGCTAAAATCGCCGCGGTCAAGGTGGTCTTGCCGTGGTCAACGTGGCCGATAGTACCAACGTTTACGTGGGGTTTTGTGCGTTGAAATTGTGCAGTCATGTCTTTAAAACTTAAAAATTAAAATTTAAAAAATAAATTAAATTGTTTCTAAATTGTTTCTAAATAGTACCGGTCATCATCTGCCTGATTCTGCGCTTCGGAAAATCCGTCTTCAGGCGCGGCTTCTTCGCCGGCCTGTTTTACTTCCGACGGAATTTCCCAGCGTTTGCGGGATTTATTTTGCCGCGGCGCGCCAATTTCAGACACAGTGTTTATTCTACCATAGTCTTGCGTATTGTCAAGTTCCCGGCCGCCGGCAAAAATTCTGTCGGAAAAATAGTCGTTTTCTTCGTCAAAATCAGGTATCTCGGGCATTTCTTCTTCTTTTTCCTCACATTCTGGGCAAAAATCATCCTCATCTTCATTTTCCTCATCCATTCCTTCCATCCCTTCAATTTGTGCCGCCGCGTCAATTAAACGCTCGTACTCATCCACGTCCATCACCACGTACCCGCCGTCTTCATCGTAACGGTCAACAACGAGCAGACGGTCACCAGTGCGTCTGGCTAAAGAGAGCGCTCTTTGTAAATGGTTATGTATCATAAAAATTTCTTAGTAATGCTACCAAAGCGTTACATAAAGTATAATCTACCACCGATATCTGTCAATAATTACGAGCTGTGTAAATCTCTACTTCGTAGCTACTTCCCGCGGCCGCTGATGATTTCCTCGGCTTTGTTTTTAGGCACCTCTTCGTAGCCGCGCAGTTCCATGCTGTAACTTGCCCTTCCCTGCGTCATTGAGCGCAACTGTGTCGCGTAGCCGAACATTTCTGAAAGCGGCACTTTTGCCTCAATAACCTTCGTCTGGCCGCGATCGCGCATTTCACCGACCTGACCGCGTTTTGCATTAATATCGCCGACCACGTCGCCCATGAACTGCTCGGGCGTCACCACCTCAACGCTCATCACCGGCTCAAGCAAAACTGGTCTGGCGTTTTTACAAGCTGACTGAAATGCCATGGAACCAGCGATTTTGAACGCCGCCTCGGACGAGTCAACTTCGTGATAAGAGCCATCGTAGACGGCAACGCCGATATCAACCATCGGGTAGCCGGCCATAATGCCCTTGTCCAAAGCTTCTTTCACTCCCTTTCCGATGGCCGGAACATACTCCTGCGGAATAACGCCGCCTTTAATTTCATTGTTGAATTCAAAACCGGCTCCGGTTTCCCGCGGCCACACGCGCAGCCAGCAATGGCCGTACTGGCCGCGGCCGCCCGACTGCTTGATGTACTTGCCCTCGGCTTCGGCTTCGCCGCGAATGGTCTCGCGATACGCTACCTGAGGCTGACCCACGTTGGCTTCCACTTTGAATTCGCGCTTCATGCGGTCAACGATGATATCCAAATGCAACTCGCCCATGCCGGCAATGAGTGTCTGGCCGGTTTCTTCATCCGAGGAAACTCGAAACGTGGGATCTTCTTCGGCCAATTTGGAGAGAGCCATGCCCATTTTTTCCTGGTCGGCTTTGGTCTTAGGCTCAACAGCTACCTGAATGACCGGCTCTGGGAATGTGATATTTTCCAAAATCAGCGGCCGCTTCTCGTCGCAGAGCGTATTGCCGGTAACTGTATTTTTCAAACCAATCACGGCGGCTATTTCACCGGCTTTCACCTCGGTTACTTCTTCGCGGCTGTTGGCGTGCATGCGTACGATGCGGCCGATGCGCTCTTTGTTGCCGGTGGCGGTATTTAAAACGTAACTGCCCGCGGTTAAAACACCCGCGTACACCCGTACGAAGCAGAGTTTGCCCACGAACGGGTCGGTGGCGATTTTAAACGCCAAACCGGCGAAAGGTTCGTTTGCGTCCGGATGCACGGGAATTTTTTTCTCGGTATCGTCCGGATCGCTGCCTTCAATGGGCGGCACGTCGAGCGGCGAAGGCAGATAGTCGCAAACGGCGTCCAGCAGGCGCTGAACGCCTTTGTTTTTGAGCGCACTGCCGCAAAAAACCGGCACCAGGGTATTGGCAATCACGCCTTTGCGCAATTCTTTTTTCAAATCCTCAACCGGAATTTCTTCTCCGCCCAGATATTTTGTCATCATAGCTTCGTTGCCTTCCACTATAGCTTCAACGAGCTCGCCGCGGTATTTTTCCACTTGCTCTTTCATGTCCTGCGGAACGTCTTCTTCTGTGACGTCAGTCCCCATTTCATTAGTGTAAAAGTAAGCCTTGCGCGTCAGCAGATCAATCACTCCTTTGAAGGAGTCTTCAGCGCCAATAGGCAACTGCGCCGGAAACGCCCGCTTGGTCAGCCGCTCGTGGATTGAAGCAATGTCTTTGGAAAAATCAGCACCGGTCCGGTCCATTTTATTGATAAAACACATACGCGGCACGTTGTATTTTTCCGCCTGGTGCCAGACGGTCTCAGACTGTGGCTCCACGCCGGCAACGCCGTCAAAAATAACCACCCCGCCGTCTAAAACGCGCAGGGAGCGCTCCACCTCGGCCGTGAAGTCAACGTGGCCGGGCGTGTCAATGATGTTGATGCGGCAGTCACGCCAAAAGCACGTCGTGGCCGCCGAGGTTATGGTAATGCCGCGCTCCTGCTCCTGCTCCATCCAGTCCATGGTGGCCTCGCCCTCGTGCACTTCGCCGATTTTGTGCTTTTTTCCGGTGTAAAATAAAATACGCTCGGTAACGGTGGTTTTGCCGGCGTCAATGTGAGCGATGATTCCGATGTTGCGAACTTTCTCAAGGGGGTATTCCTGCATAATATAGTTTAGCGCGCGAAGTAAGCGAACGCCTTGTTAGCCTCGGCCATACGGTGCACGTCAACGCGTTTTTTCATGGCGCCGCCCTCGCCCTTAGCGGCGTCAATCAGCTCTTCAGCCAATCTTTCCGCCATTTTTTTGCCCTTTTTAGCTTTGGCCGCAGCCATTATCCAGCGGCAGGCCAGCGTGAAACGCCGCTCGGTGCGGACCTGGTAGGGCACCTGGTAGTTGGCGCCGCCCACGCGCTTGCCGCGAACCTCCACAATGGGAGAAACCTGTTTGATGGCGCGGTTGAAGACGTGACGCGGGTCCTGCTTGGTTTTTTCTTTGATAATATCAAAACAGTCGTAGATAATTGTCTGCGCAATTGTTTTTTTGCCCCCCCGCATGATGTAGTTGATGAATTTGGCAACTTCCAAATCATGGTAGCGCGGATCAGGCAAAATATCTCGTTTTGGAGCTGGTTTTCCTCGCATAATTACTTCTTTGGTTTCTTAGCGCCATAAAGGCTTCTGCCCTGCCGGCGATTTTCCACTCCTTGCGCGTCGTAGACGCCGCGGATGATCTTGTAGCGCACCCCCGGCAAATCCGGCGTGCGGCCGCCTTTAAGCAATACAATAGAGTGCTCTTGCAGGTTATGGCCCATTCCTGGAATGTAGGCGGTTACCTCGTTTCCGTTGGAAAGCCTGACGCGCGCGATTTTGCGCAGGGCCGAGTTCGGCTTTTTGGGGGTCGTGGTCGTCACTTTTAAACAAACCCCGCGCTTAAACGGGTTGCCTTTGGCAATCTCGGTGCGGCGGCGGTGCAAGGTATCCATGACCGACTGCAACGCCGGCGCCTTGCTTTTACCCTTTTTTGATTTTCGTTCTTTTTTTACCAATTGATTGATTGTCGGCATAGTAACAAAAATGAGTCCTTAATACAGGGCTTATAAACAATGCGCTGTCATTTTAGCAAAGGAATGAAAAACCGTCAAGAAATGCGGGGTAACCGGTACGTTTCACACCACTGCAGAGTGCGGGGAATTTCGGCAATTAAATCCGTAGCGCTGTAGTAGCGCGAAACCCGCTGCGCCAGCCGGTCGCCGGCCAAACCGTTGACGAAGACGGCCGCACACGCCGCCAAAAAATTATCGTTGGTACAGGCCAGCGCCGCCGTGATCCCGGCCAAAACGTCGCCGGTGCCGCCTTTGGTCATGCCGGTATTGCCGGTGGTGTTTATTTTTAATTCTTTCGGAGAAGCAACATAGTCAATTCTGCCTTTGAGCGTAATCACGCAGCCATAACGCTTGGCCATTTTGAAAACGTTGTCTCTGGTTGCCGGCAGTTTGAACAGTTTGTGAAATTCGCGCTTGTGCGGCGTAACAATGCAATTTGTATGCAGCTGCTTTGGCTTGATGACGTTGAGCGCGTCCGCGTCTAAAATTATTTTTTTATTTTTATACTTTTTTAAAAAATCCTTCACGAACCCCGCGCTCTTTTTGTCCGTACCCAATCCGGGACCGATTAGCACAACATCAGCTTTTTGAATGTATTTTACAATGTCTTTTTCCGCCACGGTGATAAATTCCAACAGCCGTGCTTTCAATTTCTGCGCGAGCAAATTATTTTGCGGCGTAGAAGCAAAGTAAACAATATCAACGATTTTACCTGCAACTTTGGCGGCCAAAAGCGGCGCGCCATGGTACTGCGTATTACCGCCGATGATGAGAAGCGTGCCGTTGTCGCCTTTGTGCGAAGCCGGTTTTGGCTGACTTAAAACTTTCACTTCGCCCACGCCGATTGTTTCTTTGGCGGCCGGCGGAAGAATTTTTTTTGCTAACGTTTCAGCTAAATAACCGAGATAGGCGGCGTTCCAGTCATTGATAATTTTTTGAGTAGCGGCATCTGCCATACGCCTCTATTGTACTGCCAAAATATAAATAAAAAAAGAGGGCAGTCGCAATTACTGACCCCCCCCATTAGCAGCATTAGATATTTAAACAGCTTGTCTTAAAAAAAATTTTTGCTCAAGAACAATATCCCTGAAATACGCGACCATTGTCGCGCAATCATTAAAACAATGAATACGATGCGGCGCGTACTCAACCAGCGTGCGAACCGTTGTTTCATTAATAATGGCATCTAATACAAGCACGTGAGTACCGTCGTGAGAAAATTCTCTTTTAATAAAAACAGCGTCATCATTTGACGTTAACTGCATCAGAGCAATATCCACTGCAGAGGGCATGCTTGTCCTTGAATATGAGGGAATAAACAATTTTCCCTGTAAATCCCCTCTGTAAACCTCCAAAGCTTTATGTAATTCCTGTTGAAAGGAGGCGTCACCAAAAATAATAACTGTTTTTTTATTTTCACAAAACATGACAAATGCCTCCTTTTGAAAAATTTTATTCAAATTTAAAAAGAACGACTACTTTGATACAGTAATCGTACTCTTGAAGTGAGAGAAGTTAAAGTGAATAACTTTCGCCTTTTTACAAGCCAAAAACGCGCAGTAAAACGTCCGTGCCGGCAATGAATTGAAATAGCCACAAAACTACATACCAGACGAACTGCATGCCCAGCATTATAAATAAAATCACGAGCGCCATGCCGTACATTTCCAGGCGCAAAAGATGCTCCTGCCAGCGGAACGGCAAAAGGGGCAAGAGGATTTTTGACCCGTCAAGCGGCGGAATCGGCACCAAATTAAAAATCATCAGCACCAAATTTATCAAAACAATATAGGCGATAAAAAGCCCCAGGCGCGGGTCAAGCGGCGTGAAGCGCAGAAGCAAACCAAAGCCAACGGCCAAAAGCAAATTAGCCAACGGGCCTGCCGCCGCTACTTTGGCTGGCCCCCACTTGCCACTTCGCAAATTGTACGGGTTGAAGGGCACAGGTTTGGCATAGCCGAAGACAAACGGCACGCCGGAAATCACTAGCAAGAGGGGCAGAAAAATTGAACCGAACCAGTCTAAATGCGCGAGCGGATTTATCGTGAGCCTGCCGGCATCGCGCGCCGTGTGGTCGCCAAGCCGATCAGCCATCCAGCCGTGCATGTACTCGTGAAAAGCGGCCGAGAGGACTAGTATGATGATGGAGAAAAACATTAATTGCGTCTGCATAAACTCCTGTGAATTACTTAACTCTTACAAATTACAAATCTTTTACCAATATACAAATAACTGCTTAGAATAATTGCATACCGTTGAAGATGTTACCGACTAAATAAATATTGGTATATTTGTACTTGATTTGTAATTTGTAAGGAAAGTGTAGCATGGATGTATTTTTTTGAAAAGAAAAACGTCCCGTTTTGTTTCACGGGACGCTGTGTAGGTGCGGTTGAAAGGTCATTCATTTTTTACCGCTTTTACCGCTGACAACTCCGTCGACGCGCGGCCCCTTGATTGCGGTTATAAGCATCGCAATAATGGACTCGCAATTTAGTTTCTCCAATTCCCGGCGTGTGGTGCCGGAAATAATGAATTCTGTCGGCTCTTTGTTGAGCCCGTCAAGTGGTAGAGTACAGCCAAATTCACGCTTGACGCACCGGACGGTCAACTTTCCGTCCTTAATATCCAGTTCCACACAAACCGGTGCGTTTTGCGGCAAAGCGCGTTTTATATCTGAAAAAACCCGATAATCGCTGGGGGTAAGACGACCCAGCCCTTTTTTTGCGGCGGCTTCTAATCCTTTTTTCAGAACCTCGCGCGCAAAACAATCTAAAGAGTCAGTGAGAGTCTCTTGCAAGCCAGTATATTCTCTCACAACAAAAACCACTATTTTTTGTGTGAAACTCCTTTTTTTCTTCTGTGTTTTATGTTTCGAACCCGACGTCTGTTGTAAAAACTGAAAAAACAAAACACAAACACATACCACAATAATAAGCCCAACTGAAACTACCAAACCAGGATTTTCTTTGAATATCTGAGACATGTTTACGACTCCCTTCTTTTAAAATGATCTATACTGGATATAATGTTTTTCTTCAAAAACATCTTATCTTTATAGTACAAAAAAACTCTCGTGTCAACCTAAAAACAAAACAGCAAAGCCTTTAAGTCAAGACTCTGCTGCAACGTAATTGAACGATTTATTGCATCTGTTTTTTAAACTCCTCCACCATCGGCACCTGTTCGGGGTCCAGACCGTACTGTTCGGCCGTATACGTAGCCGCCCAATCCGCCAAAACTAAAGAAGAAAATATCTTTGCCATTACGCTTGCTCCCGACATTTCAATAACTTCCACCGGCAATCCCCTGTCTTGGTATAATGTTTTTAAAATATCCATTCGCTTTTGCACGCGCGCGTCATCGGCTGAGTCTTTCAAAAAGATAAAATACAGCGTGTCTGATAATTTTTTCGTTGCGTCTTTCACATCCAAACCGGTCATCTCGTTATGATTTAATTCCGGCACAACATTGTAAAAAGAGGGAATTTTTCCGGTTTCGTTAAATTTAATTTTCCAATTGTAGGCAACGGCGCGGTTGCGCGCGGAAGCATATATTACGGGCACAAAATTTTTCAGCCTGCTAGCCAATTCCCGGCCCGCCTGCTCGGATGCTTTCGGATTCAAAATCTTTTTTAGCGCTTTGGCCTCTTTCAAGCCTTCTTTTACGTTCATTACTTTTAACAGCGCCATAATGCTATAGCCCAAAGCCGAACGCGGCTGAATGCCGGTATCCGGCAGCTGAACGTACGGCAAATTTTTTTCCTTGGCAATGTCAATGAGTTTGCCGCCGACGGCTGTCACGGCTACGTTTAAATTTTTTGCCAGCGCTGCTTGCAGTCCGTCAATGACTTCTTCGGTGTTGCCCGAATACGAACTGGCGATAATTAACGTTTTTGCCAATTCTTTTTCATCTGCTTGGGGCAAACCGTAGTCGCTCCGGATAATTATGGGCAAAGCCGGATTGTATGAGAGTAAAATATCCGCCGCCAGATGCGAACCGCCCATGCCGAGCACAATGAATTTTTTGCGGCGTTTGAAGTTTGCCTTGTTTAAAATCTTTGGCGCGAAGCCGAATTGTTTGGGGAAATTGAGGATTGCGTTTATCATAATATGCATTAAATGATAAAAAATATTGTTTTCTTGCTAAGAGTAGTTCGGCGCCTGCTTGGTGATTTCCACGTCGTGCGGGTGGCTTTCTTTAAGGCCGGCATCGGAAATTTTTATGAACTCGGCTTTTTTTTGCAAATCCGTGATAGTCTTTGCGCCGTTGTAGCCCAGGCCGCTGCGGATACCGCCAGCCAACTGATAGATGATGCCGCCGACCGGACCGCGGTAGAGAATGCGCCCTTCAATGCCCTCAGGCACTAATTTGGCCGTGTCCTGCACGGCTTCCTGTCCGTAGCGGTCTTTGCTACCGCGCGCCATGGCGCCGATGGAGCCCATACCGCGGTAAGTTTTGTACATGCGGCCGTTGTAATACTCAACCTGGCCAGGACTTTCGTCCGTGCCGGCAAAAAGCGACCCGAGCATCACGGACTGGGCGCCGGCCGCGAGCGCTTTGACGATGTCGCCGGAATAGCGAACGCCGCCGTCGGCAATCAGGGGAACTCCGGTTTTGCCCCGGCCGGCTGCGGCCGCCAAAACCGCCGAGAGCTGAGGAACGCCAATACCGGCTACAACGCGCGTGGTGCAAATGGAGCCGGGTCCGATACCCACCTTGACCGCGTCGGCGCCAGCGGCAATGAGCGCTTTGACGCCGGCGGCGGTGGCAACATTGCCGGCGACAATATCAACTGATTTTAAATTCTTATCTTTCTTGAAAGTTTTAATCGTTTCTATCACGCTGCGGGAATGCCCGTGCGCCGTGTCCACCACGAGCGCGTCAACGCCTTTTTCAGCGAGAGCGCGCGCACGCTCCTGCGCTTCCCGACCCACGCCGACAGCCGCGCCCACCCGCAAGCTCTTGTCGTTTGCCTTATTGGCTGCGGGGTAGAGTTCGTTCTTTTCCAAGTCCTTGCGCGTGACAATGGCTGTGAGTTTGTCAGCGCCATCCACCAGACACAACACGGATAATTTTTTGATGCGGATAATGTCGTTAGCTTTTTTCAGCGTCGTTGACGGCGGAGCAACCACCATATCCGCGCGCGGTACCATCACGTCTCGGACTTTTTTGTCTTTGTCATGCGGCCAGAAATAATCTAATTTGCCGATGATGCCGACCAATGTGCCGGCTTCGTCAACGACCGGCGCGCTCTTGTAGCCCTTATCACGGCGAATGGCGTACACCTGCGCAATCGTGTCATCGGGCAGAACGGTTACCGGCTTGCGGATAAAACCGTTTTCAAAGCGCTTAACGAGCTCCACTGCGCGCGCCTGCTCAGCCACAGAAAAATTTTTGTGGATAATGCCAATGCCGCCGCAAAGCGCCAAAGCAATGGCCATCTCGTGCTCGGTAACGGTATCCATAGGCGCGCTCACGATGGGCAAACGCAGCCGGATGTTGCGGGAAAAAGCGCTGTCCAAACTAACTTCGCCGGGCAGAATGTCCGAATACTGTGGAACGAGTAAAACATCGTTAAAAGTGTACATTTCTTGCATAGAAAAAAAATTATGAGTATTATTACAGTATTCTAACCTATTTCAGGCAAATCAACAACTCTATGCAACACATCGCTATTCTTGACTTCGGCTCCCAGTACACGCACCTCATCACGCGCCGCATTCGCGAATTGGACGTTCTGGCAAAAATTTATCCGCACGACGTTTCCGCGCACGCCCTGCCGCCGGATGTGAGCGGCATTATTTTATCCGGCGGACCCCAGTCCGTCTACGATGAAAACGCCATCACCGTTGATAAAAAAATATTTGCGCTCAACAAACCGATTCTGGGCATCTGCTACGGGCATCAATTAATGGGACAGCTTTTGGGCGGGGAGGTAAAACCCGGGCTGGTGCGCGAGTACGGCCGCGCGAAGCTTATTTTTTCTGCAGGCGATTCTGCAACATCACGGAACCGCCTCTTTAAAAATATAAAAAATGCCACCACGGTCTGGATGAGTCACGGCGATTCGGTGAGCAAACTGCCGGAAGGTTTTAAAAAAATTGGTGAAACAAACGATTGTCCGATTACGGCCATGGCTGATGAAACGCATCGCTTCTACGGCCTGCAGTTCCATCCTGAAGTTGACCACACCGAAGCTGGCGTAACGATTTTAAAAAATTTCGTTTTGGATATTTGCAACGCCGAGCAGAACTGGCACATTGAAGATATTGTCGCTGAACTTGAAGCAAGCATTCGCAAACAAGTCGGCAACAAGAAAGTCTTTATCTTAGTCAGCGGCGGGGTTGATTCTTCGGTCGCCTTTACGCTTTTGACCAAAACCCTGGGAGAAGCGCGGGTGCGAGGACTCTACATTGACACCGGTTTTATGCGGCACGGCGAATCAGACGAAATCAAACAGGCGTTCGCGCAAGCCGGCATACATAACTTCAGCGCCGTTGACGCGTCCGAAATTTTCTTTCATAATTTAAAAAATATCTATGAACCGGAGCAGAAGCGCGCCATCATCGGCCAGACGTTTTTGGATGTCAAAGACGAACAGCTTAAAAAACTAGGGCTGAACGGCGATGAGTGGCTTTTGGGCCAAGGCACGATTTATCCCGACATCATTGAAAGCGGCGGCTCCAAAAATGCGCAAAAAATCAAAACCCACCACAACCGCGTGGATGCCATTAAAAAAATGATTGCTGAAGGCAAAGTCATTGAACCGCTGATTGATTTTTACAAATTTGAAGTGCGCCTGATCGGAAAAAAACTCGGCCTGCCGGATAATTTAATTGATCGCCACCCGTTCCCGGGCCCGGGCCTGGCCATTCGCTGCCTCTGCCATCAGCAAAATAAAACCGATGACGTCAGCGCAATTCAGAGCGAAGCGGACAAATTCTTTGCTACAAAATACCCCGGACTTGCGCAACGCGTTCTGCTAATCAAATCAGTTGGCGTGCAGGGCGACAACCGCACCTACGCGCACCCGCTGGTGGTGTGGGGCGAACGCGACTGGAATGCCTTAGATGAAATTTCTTCTGATACGACGAATGCTGTGAAAGGGATAAACCGAGTTATCGTATTATTAAATCCTCCTGCCCAACAAACCGACCTCAAACTATCTGAACGAAATTTATATCTTACCCGTGAGAGAGTGGCCGTGGCGTGCGCCATTGACGATATTGTGATGCGTGCGGTCAGCAATAACGGCCTGTACGATAAAATCTGGGAATTTCCAGTGGTGCTCATTCCCTTGGTTGATGAAAAAGGCTGCGAATCCATCGTACTGCGCCCCATCAACACCCGCGATTTAATGACGGTCAATTTTTATCGCATGGATACAAAGCTATTGGCGGACATAGTCAAAGAAATACTAGCCACTAAAAAAATATCTTATGTATTCTACGACGTCACCAACAAACCGCCAGGAACGGTCCAGTGGGAATAATCCTACAAATTACAAATCAGATACAAATATACGAATGCCTTATTTTGAGATGAAGGTATATTCGTACATTCGTACCTATTCGTAATTCGTAGGAATAAAATATGAACAACGAACTACAATCCGCACTATCGCCGCAACACCAGAGCATTGACTACGAGGGCGAACACAGCCGCCACAGTATTCGCGACGTGAACGGCAAACGAACGCTCATCCATAACGCGCCGTTTATTTTTACCTGTGATGAATATGACAAGGTGCAAGTTTTACAAAACCACTCTATCATTATTGACGGCGATACCATCACCGCTGTCCTGCCGGCGAGCACCGTCAACCTTGATAACTTTGACATCGTCTACGACGCGGGCAAACGCGGCGGCACGGTTCTCATGCCCGGTTTCATCAACACTCATGCGCATAGCCATATGTATTTGATGCGCTCGGCGATGATGCTTGATGAGGGCGAGAGTATTGATGAAACAATTGCCGCGATGGCCGTTTGGCAGCAATATGAAACGGAGGAGGCTCTAATATTTGCCGCCATCGGTGATATTACTGAGCAGCAAAAGAGTGGCATTACCGTCACACTGAGTCACGGACCCAGTTTTGATGCGATTGAAACCGGCACCGTCATGACCGGCCACACTACCATCAATGCAGTCAGCGCGGTTTCCAATTCCCGGCCTAGCAATACACCGGAAATGGTGGAGCGTCTCTTTTCTAATCATGCACACTACGTATCCATCCCGGCCGTATCGCTCCATTACCTCTACAAAACACCCACCGAAGCGCTTAAAAAAATTAGTAACCTGGTCGAACGCCACGATGCCTTAGTGACCTTTCATATGGCTGAGAGCGTCTACGTAGCTGAAGAAACTGTCAAAAAACATGGCATACGTGAAACGGCGCTGTTGGAAAAATACGGCCTGCTCAATGAGCACTCACTCGCCTCACACGTGTTGCATCTCACTACCGAAGAAATTCATACGCTCGCTAAGAGTCACGTGGGCATTGCTCACTTACCCACCTCTAATATTATTCACAAAAGCGGGACCTTTAAATTTTGGGATTTTGAAGAGGCCGGCGCATTTCCCCGCATATCATTGGGAACAGACAGTGTTGTATCAAAAAATCGTCTGGACCTGCTTACTGAAGCCTACCAGACACGCATTTCCCACCTCTACGAGCGCACGGTAAAATTTTCCTCGCTGTTTAAAATGCTCACGAGCAACGGCGCGCGTGTGTTGCGTATGTCTGACCGCGGCCGCATCGCGCCGGGCTTCAAGGCCGACATTAATTTTTGGAAGCTCAAAGACCGCGGCTGCATTCCTTACGACCAAAATGAGCCCATGACGCTTTTAGGCAACATCATTACTCATGGCGGCCGCACCGTGCGCGACCTCATGATTAACGGCCGCTTCATCATCAAAAATCGCCGCCACCAGCTGGTGGACGAGAGCAAGTTGCTGGGGCTTTTGCAGACGAGTCACATGGAGATGCGGAAAAGAGTTGCGGGAAAATAAAAGATGCGTTATAATAATCCTACAAAATTTTTTACTAAATAATAAAATTATGCCTGAATTAACCATAACCGACGCGAACTTTGAAACTGAAGTTTTAAAAAATAAAAAGCCAACACTCGTTGACTTCTGGGCGCCGTGGTGCGGGCCCTGCCAAATGATGGGACCGATTATTACAGAGGTCGCCAAAGACATGAGTGGGAAAGCAACTATCGGCAAACTCAATGTTGATGAAAACCAGGCTACGGCCGAGAAATACAACGTCTCAAGCATCCCGACAATTATATTTTTCAAAAACGGCGAAGAGGTTGAGCGCATGATTGGCGTGCGCAGCAAAGAAGATTTGGTGAAGAAGCTGGATGAGTTGGCTTAATAGTCCCTTAATTTTTCAATGCCTTTAATCTTTTGAATTTTTTCCAGTGCCTTGGCCTCAATTTGGCGGATGCGTTCGCGCGTGACTTCAAACTCCTGCCCCACCTCTTCCAGCGTGTGCGCGACGCCGTCAATCAAGCCAAAACGCATTTCCAAAATTTTCTTCTCGCGCGGCGAGAGGTCTTTGATAATGTCTTTCACATAGTCTTTCAAAAGCTTCAAGGCCGCGGCCCGGTCCGGCGTCACGTTTTTGACGTCTTCAATGAAATCTTCAAGTGTTGAATCCTCGTCGTCATCGCCCACGCTCGTTTCTAGTGAAATGGTATCTTGGGAAATTTTAATGATGTGGCGAACCTTATCCAGCTCCTCGCCCATTTCGGCCGCGATTTCCTCCGGCATGGGTTCGCGGCCCAAATCCTGAATCAGCTGGCGCTCAACCTGCTGGAACTTGTTAATGGTCTCAACCATGTGCACGGGGATGCGAATCGTGCGCGACTGATCCGCAATCGCGCGGGTGATGGCCTGGCGCACCCACCAGGTCGCGTACGTGGAAAACTTATACCCCTTGCGGTACTCAAACTTATCCACAGCCTTGAACAGGCCAATGTTTCCCTCCTGGATTAAATCAAGCAGTGAGAGCCCGCGCGCGCCGGCAAATTTTTTGGCAATGGAGACAACCAAACGCAAGTTTGCCGTAATGAGGCGGCTCGCGGCCTCCTGGTCGCCGCGCTCCTTGCGCTTAGCGAGCTCAATTTCTTCGACGTTGGAGAGAAGTGGCACCTTGCCGATTTCGCGCAGATACATCTGAATGGAGTCGGCGGCAAATTCAGTTATGTCAAACTTCTTTTTGTTCTGCACGCTGGTCATGAATTCTTTGAGTTTGCTTTCGTTTCTGCCCCCCTCCCCGCCGAAATCCAGACTCAAAAAATTTTCTGTGTTTTCAATGACCTGAATCGCGTTTTTATTGAGTTCTTCAAAAAAAATTTCACAATCAAAAATATAGCTTTCCAGCCGCGGGAACGCGTAGAGCAGTTCAGTTTCAGTCACAAAGCCGCGCGAACGTCCCTTGGCGAGCAAATTCTGCAGCACTGCTTCGTTCGGCGGCAGCACCGGCGCCTCGCTGGCGTTGCGTTTCTTGAACGCCGCTTTTGGCGGATGCGCGAAAGTACGTTTCGCCGGCGCGGCTTTGGCAGTGCCTGGCCTGGCCGTACGTTTCAGGGCGGACGCCAGCGTTCGGCGGCCGAATTTTGCGTTTTTTTTCTTTTTTGCGTTCGCGGTCATAGGCATTTTATTGTACGGTTAAACTTTTTATTTCATTATTCACGGCCGCGCACTGCGCCAAAAGATGCTCCGTTGCCTCCCGGCCGCCGCCGCGCTCGGCAGCGGCCAATGCTTGCTCGAGCTGCAGGAGGCGCACTGACAGTTGTTGGCGCTTGAGGTGAGCCGCGATGTGCTGCAGCTGGGCGCGGGCAGCCGCCGGCTCCAAATCATAAAAATCCTTGTCAGCTAAAAGCAACAATGTATCCGCCAATTCAGCCAGACTGACAAGGTCTTGTTCGTCTTTGATGTTGTGGGCAAGCCACGCGTTGAAATGCGAACTCTCAAAAACGTCACGGTGGTGGCTATTGCTATTATAATAAATAACGAGCATTTTGTAAAAAGTTTGGCGCAGCGCGCCGGCGAGCATCTCCGGCGTAACCATGCGCACAGCCTGCTCAAAGTAGGTAAAAAATTTCAACATCAGCGCCAAAAGCGAATCCGTTAAAACCTCGGCTTGATTTTGGGACGCGCGGCGCGATGTCTGCGCTGCGGGGGAATCAGACTTTCGCATCGGCCGGCGCTCCCGATAGCGACGGCGCAGTATCTCGCGCAAAGAATCTTCGTGTACAAACAGCACTTCCGAGAGACGCCGCAGCCAGGTGTCTTGTTCAATGCTACTCGCGATGTGCGTCACTACTGACAGTATTTTAGCGGCGGCTTGCTTTTTATTTTCCACCTTATTTGTATCCAAACCATTGAATATTTGACTGAAGTAATAATCAATGATACTCTGCGCGCTTTTTATAGCCTGCCGGAAATCATCGGGATTATGGCGAATGCATTCGTCCGGGTCTTTTCCGCCCGGTACTTGTATAACTTTAATATTTACCTCTTGACTCATAGCCGGATAAATATATTTATGTGTTCTCCCCAATCTATCTTCACCATCAACTATCCGGGCATTTCTAACCACTTCTTGAACTTTGCCTTCTTCTATTTGTCTATTAGCGGCGGACACCCCCGCCACATCAACATCAAACGAAAATAAAATATTATTGGTATAACGTTTAATCATTTTCACTTGGTTAGCGGACAAAGCGGTGCCGGAACTGGCCACTACATTTTTGAAACCGGCCTGATGCGACGAGATAACATCCATTTGCCCTTCAACGACAATGGCCGCATCCTCCTGCCGGATGGCATGTTTGGCCTTGTCCAGACCGAACAAAACGCTGCTCTTATCGTAAATCTGCGTCTGGGGTGAATTGATGTATTTACCCATCTTTTCGGTCGCTTCCCGCTCGGGACTGACGCGCGCGCTAAAGCCAAGCTCATTGCCGTTCACGTCAAAAATCGGAAACATAATGCGCCCGCGAAAACGGTCGTAATAACCCAAGCCCTTATCTTTTTTGACCGTCAAACCGGCCAAAAAAATATCCGCGTCGGTAAAACCTTTTTTGCGCAACATAAGATACAAGCCATCCCAGCTATCAAAACTGTAGCCAATTTTAAATTCTTCTATGGTTTGTTCACTTAAGCCCCGCCGCGTTAAATAGTCGCGCGCGGGCTGTGCTTGCGGACTTTCCAGCAAAATTCTATGGTAATATGAAACGGCCAGCTCCGTGCAGTCAAGCAGACGGTTGCGCTGGCTGGCTTCGCGCGCGTTCTGCCGGCGCAGGGTAACACCGGCTTTGGGCGCGAGCTCGCGCAAGGCTTCCACAAAACTCAAGCCCTCCATTTCCATAATAAAACTGAACACGTCCCCGCCTTTGCCGCAACCAAAGCACTTCCAGATTTGACGCTCGGGCGAAACGACGAACGAAGGCGTTTTTTCCTGATGAAACGGGCAGCGCGCCGTAAAATTCACGCCGACGGCTCTGAGCGGCACGTACTCGCGAATGAATTCAACCAAATCAATTTTTGATTTTATTTCGTCTTTTTGGTCCATAGGTGTATATTCTTTCTATCTCCGGATTTATCCTAGTTACCACTTCATAATTTATCGTGCCAATTTTTTCCGCCAATTCATTGATGGTAATTTCCTCACTTTCCTGCCTGCCAATCAAAACAACTTCGTCGCCTTCTTTCACGCTGCTAGCAACTTCCACCATGGTTAAATTCATGCACACCCGTCCGCGCACCGGGCAACGTTTCCCTCTAATTATTACTTCGCCGCAGTTGGAAAGTTTTCGGTCGTAACCATCGGCGTAACCGATGGGCAGCACAGCGACGCGCGTGTCTTTTATAAATTCATACGTTAAGCCGTAGCTTATTTTTTCACCGGCTTTCACATCTTTCAGCTGAATGACGCGCGTTTTCCACGACAGCGCCGGCTTTAAATTAAATTGCGAATTTTTTGCCGCCGGCTCCAGCCCATACAGAGCGATGCCTATTCTTACTAAATTGCAATCTTGGTTTTGCATAAACAAAGAGCCGGCTGAATTGGCAATGTGCAACAGAGGCAGCTTACCACGTTTGGTGACTTTCGCAACTACGTCATTAAATTGCCGTAGCTGCTTTTTCGTAAAAATTGCATCTTCATCAGCTACGGCGAAGTGAGAAAAAATTCCCTGGATTGTGAGCTGTGGCGTAGCTTGTATGGCGGCGACAACGCGTTCAATTTCTTCGGGAGCAAAACCCAGCCGGTGCATACCAGTGTCAATTTTTAAATGAATTTTCACGGTCGCCGGTAGAGACGCGATATATCGCGTCTCTACAAAATCCGTCAATGTTTTAATTTGTTCCGCACCATACACTCCCAGCTCAATTTTATTCTCTACCAAAGCCGGTAAATTCTTCTCGTCCCAATAACTTAAAACAATGACGGGTAATTTTATTTTACCGGCGCGCAAACGTAACGCCTCCAAATCATTGGCAACCGCCACGTATTCCGCCAGTTTATTTTTTTGCAAAAATGCGGCCAAGGGAATCATCCCGTGGCCGTAGGCATTGCCTTTTATCACCGCGGCAATCTTGCAATTTCTCGGTAAAATTTTTCTGAATTGCCGGATATTATTCCGTATTGCCGAAGTATTTATTTCCACCCGCGAAAGTGAATTCATAGCCTTAGCTTTGTTGTTTTAATTTTAATGAATTCGCCTGCTCTAAAATTTTAGATTCAAAACTGGATGTCAATTTTTTCTTTTCCGTATATTTTTCCTGCGCCAGCTCAATTAATTTTTTTAACAACTCTGCAAACTCCACGCCGCTTTTTTTCCAGAGATGATGATATAGCGTTCCAGGCAAAGTATTGATTTCGTTCGCGTACATGACCTGATTTTTTTTGTCATACAAAAAATCAACGCGCGCCGTGCCGGAACAGCCGAACAATTTAAAAATGCGCAGAGCTAATTCCTGCGTGGAACGAGTTGTTCCCTCGTCAAGCCGCGCCGGAATAACCAGTTTATCTTTCGCGTTGCCTAGTTGCGCGCCGCCGGCTTCCAAATATTTATCTTCATAAGAAAATAAATCGTCCCCGAATAGAGATTCCTGCAAAACTGACGCTTGCGGTTCGTCATTGCCTAACACCGCGCAAGTCACATCCATTAAATTTTCCACCCCCTCTTCTACTAAAATTTTTATTTCATAGTGCAAGGCCACTTCAATTGCCTGTATGAGCTCGGCTTTATTTTTTACTTTCGTAATGCCAATGGATGAACCTAAACGCGCCGGCTTCACAAACAGCGGATATTTCAAATCAGCCATTTTGTCCAGCGCTTCTGCCTTGCTTTTGCCAAACTCACCGGCGAAAAAAGAAACAAATTTTGTCGTGGCAATACCGTGCGACCGATACAGCTCTTTGGTTAAAACCTTGTCCATGGCAATCGCTGAAGACGCCACGTCGCAGCCGGCATACGGCACATTGCAGAGTTCGAACACACCCTGCATCGTGCCGTCTTCGCCGTTTTGGCCATGAAACGCCGGAAACGCCAAATCAATAATAACTTCTTTACCGAATATTCTTTTTTGTTTAAAAACCATCTTGCCGCGGGATTGTTCCAAATCCAAATAAGACGATTTTAGCTTGTCTAAATTCCCGCCGTCCTTAAAAAAAGACAGCTTATCAAGCCCCTGCTCCAAAAACCAGCGTCCGGTTTTATCCAAATAAACCGGCGTTACTTCGTAACCCAGCTTTTTCAAGCCGGAAATGATAAACTCGCCGGTGATGATTGATACGTCGTGCTCGGGTGAGCGTGAACCGAAAAATACTCCTATGTTCATATGCGTGTGATTTAAATAAATTTTACTCCTACGAATTACGAATTTAGTACGAATGTACGAATGATCCGTTTATGAATATTTGAAATATTTCACACCGCGCTCACATCATAGCGTAAAGAGTATGAAGATATATTCGTAAATTCGTACTAAATTTGTAATTCGTAGGATTATATATAGTTATCCGGCCAATCATTTTGAAACAACACCACATCATTTTTCTTCGTTAGCTTCTGAATTTCGCGATGCGCCTCAAGAGCCGTTTTAAAATACAGAATATTGTCTTTGGCAAAACCGGCATCCAGCAGCCCCTGTGCAATATAGGGCGTAACGCTGTTTTGAATTAAGATAACGAGATTCACCGCGCGCGCCAGCCGTTTGCCGATATGGCAATGGAGCGAACGAGCGCGTTCGCCGGTTTCAACTAAGCCGGGCGTGACAAAGAGGATGCGCCGATTTTTGAAACGCTCCAGCACGCGAATAGCCTCCTCAACGCCGTGCGCACTGCCGTTGTAACTGTCGTCAATGACCAGGATGTCGTTTTGCCCCCTAATGGGCTGCAACCGGTGCGGAATCGGCTGCAAAGCGGCAATGCCGTGCCGAATTTCTTCGGTGGGCATCTGCAGCTGCCGCGCGACGATAATGGCCGCGATGATATCGCCGAAAATGTACTCGCCCAGAAGCGGCGTTTTCACGGCGCCGAGCGAATCAATCTTGTGCATAATATCGGCGCACTGTACTAATGTTTCGGGAATGAAACGCCGGTCAATGACGCGGTAGTCGCAGCGCTTGTCGTTATACGCGCTGTAAAAACTCACCTGTTTATCTTGCACGTAGTCCTGATAGTGTTTTGAAATCAGTTCGTCGTCGGCATTTAACAAAACCGCCGCCTCAGTACGCGCGCCGGTGATAATTTCAAACTTTGCCGCTATGGTATTTTCCATATTGCCGAAGCGCTCCAAATGACTCTCGTTAATGCCGGTGAGGATGCTGATGTGCGGACAGGCAACGCTACAGAGGTCTTTGATGTCGCCGCGCTGGTAAGCACCCATCTCAACAATAAATATCTGTACCTCCGGCGTTAATTTTTCCAAAATGACCTGTGCAATTCCCAAGGGCGTATTTTTATTCGCCTCGGTTTTTAATACCTGATAATGCTGACTTAAAATCGTGGCTATTATTTCTTTCATGGTGGTTTTGCCGTAACTGCCGGCAATGCCGATGATTTTTACCTGTGGATGCTGTTTCATTTTCTGCCGCGCCGCCTTGATAATACGGCGTTTCAGGACGTAATCAAGGGGCTGCAGAGCTATGACCGCGCCGCACGCCCACACGCCGAACAAGCACCAGCCCAAAAGAATGGCGGCGAGGGCAATGAATGTGAACACAATCCCGGACGGGTTAAACAACAAACTAATATATATGATGAATAGAATCGCGATGACGTAGAGCAACGTACTCACTGCCGCGATACTTTTCATCTTGATAGTCCAGGCCAAAGACTTGCGCATTTCGCGCGCACGCAAACCCTGCCGCCACAGACTCGGCCAAAAACGCCGCAGGTCGTAACTTTCCAGCTGCAACAAATAGAGTTGATAGATGATAATATTGTGTGGTGAAAATTTCATAAACCCTTACAAATTACAAATCCTATACAAATATACAAATTGTGATTCTGGGGAACCAAGCTAATTTTTAGCTATTAAAAAATTTTTTAACTCTTGACTAAATATTTCCGGTTGGTCCAAAAAACTAAAGTGTCCGGCCTGCGACAGAATTACCAGCTTTGAGCCGGGAACGTTTCGTTCCATGATGCGCGCCTGCGTAAGCGGGATGTCTGCGTCGTTTTCTCCCCACACCAAAAGAGTTGGCTGTATGATTTTTGCAAGCAGCGGCGTAAGGTCTTCATTGATAATATTTACAAACGTCCGTTGCAATTGCGGCGTAGCTACGTAATCCTCGCTTCCCAGCGCGGTATAAATCTTTTTACGCGCTGACTGCAAAAACGGCAAGACAAAAAATGGCTTTGCGATTTTGGCAAGAACTGTTTTGAATGTTCGCGCCGGTGCAATGCCGCGCATGCCCGCACTATTCACGAGTACAATTTTTTGCAAATACGCCGGTGTGCGCGCCGCGAGCTTAATGGCAATGCGTCCGCCAAACGAGTGGCCGACTAAAACGATATTTTTTAAATCAAACTTTTTGATAAACGCATCTACAACATCCGCGTAATTCTGCAGTGTGAAATTTTGCGGGGTCTGCGAGCGGCCAAAGCCGGGCAAATCCAGAACATACACATTGCATTCCGGCAATTTTTCTATAACTTTTTGCCAAATCATTCCTTCCGAGCGCCAGCCGTGCAAAAACACCAAAACCGGCTGCGCTTTTCCACCCGCCTGCTGGTAATAGTTGACGAGCAGATTATTTATGACGATTTGTTTGGCTTGAAGGGGCATGTGTTAGTGCTTCGTGATGTCCAATTGAATTGTTTCGCCGGTAACAGTTAAACTGGCAACACCGCCAACCGGAAAGGTTATTTTTGGGTCAGTATGTCCAAAATCAACGTTGGCGATAATCGGTATGCCATCTAACTCGTTTTTGGTTTTTATAATATTCACCAGCATCTCCGTCGTCATGTTGCTTGCTTTCTGAAACCTGCCCATCACTATTCCTCTGACGCCGTGAAAATCGGGCAAATGCATTAATGACTGTAAATCACGGTCAAAAGTGTGCGGCAAACTTTCATTATCATCTTCTAAAAAAAGCATGGCGTCAACTAACGAAGGAAAATACTCGGTACCTTGCAATAAATTCAATGTGCATAAATTTGCCCCCACGATGGTTCCGACAGCGCTGCCTTCGGTAATGGCGAGAAAGCCTGCGTTGCGAATCAGGTTTCTGTCGGTTTGATTTCGGTACCACGCGTCATCGCTCCACTGGCCGCTGGGGCTGACGGTGAACGCATCGTCGGCGCACAGACACTTCTTAAAATAATCAAGCGTATAATCAAAATATAGTTCCTGGCCGAAAGTAGAGTAGTGCGGGCCGGAATAAGATACGAGACCGGTTGTGGTAAATATTGCGTTATTAAGCGCGGTGATGTCCGAGTAGCCGCAGAATATCTTGGGGTTATTCTGAATCAATTGCCAGTCTATGTATCGCAACAATTGATTGCTGTTAAAGCCCCCGATAACCGTCAGGATGGCCTTGATGTTTGGGTCGCGAAATGCATCGTGCAAATCCTCAAGACGGGAGGCTACGCTTGAAGACAGGAACAGGTCTTTTTCCTCCACATGCTTGCCAAACATCAGCTTAAATCCCATATTGGCAAATCTGCGCTGCGCAACATCTCGCGTCTCTTGAGAAACAATGGCGAGAGAACGGGAAGGAGCGATGACGCGCACTTCATCGCCGGCTTTTAATTTTGCTGGATATATTTTATTCATAGTGCGGAAGGGGTGGGATTCGAACCCACGGTGGGCTTACACCCACGACAGTTTTCAAGACTGTTACCTTAAACCGCTCAGTCACCCTTCCTAAAAAACAAAGGCTCCTCCAAATCGTTGAGCAAGCCGTTCTTTCCTCTCTTTCCCAAATTATGCTATACTATAGTATATAAGAATTATGCCCCTGTCGTCAAGCCTATGCCGACGCAAAAAACGCCACTTTCCGCCGACAATGTTTTGGCAAGCTGGGTCGTGCCCGAGTACGAAAAACACGAGCGCAGCAAAACCTGGTATATCATCGCCGCAATCGTAACGGTCATCGTTTTGCTGTACGCGCTCTGGAGCGCCAACTTCTTGTTTGTCGTTATCATCGTGCTCGCGGCCATGGTTACCATGTTGCACGACGGCAGTGAGCCGGATGCCGTCGGCTTTGCCATTGCCGACGAAGGCCTTATTATCGGCAAAAAATTCATTGACTACGACGAACTGAAAAATTTCTCCATCATCTACAAGCCGCGCCAGGGCGTGCGCAAGCTTTACTTTGAATTCCACAACGTCCTGCGGCCGCGCCTATCCATCGGGCTAGACAATATGAACCCCTTGAAAATTCGCGACATTCTGCTAAACTACCTGCAGGAAGATTTGGAGCGAGAAAACGAACCGCTCTCCGAACAACTCGGAAAATTATTTAAAATTTGAAACAAACAACAGCGTACAGCCAAAACAGGGTGTCAGCCCTGTTTTTAAATTCAGGCACCCGTCGTTCAACGGATAGGACACAAGCTTGCGGAGCTTGTAATAGAGGTTCGATTCCTCTCGGGTGCACCACGTATGAATATGAATCAAAAAGGTTTTGCAAACATAGTGCTTGTGGTTTTGGTTGTCGTCCTCATTAGTGCGATAGGATATTTTATATTTATCAAAAAGTCGGTTCCAAGCACTAGCCAACAAACTTCTGACAATACAGTCTATAAAACATACGTAAATACTCCGTATGGATTTGAATTTAAATATCCCCAAGATTGGATATTAGATGTTGATAATAAAGATTTTTCTTTATATTTACATGACACAAATGAGAGTAATAGTATTTTATTTATGGAGGCAGGGCTTCTTGATTTTATTTCTCAAAGTTCTGTAGAAAAGAATGCTGAGTATATGAGGAAGAGGAAAGACAACTTAGATACTGAGGAAATATCAATTAATGGAGGAAATGCTTTTTATAGTGTTGTTAGCTGGGACATGGGAGGACCACCGACCCCTAATGCTTATCTTGTTGGAAGGGATCATATATTCTTAATGCACTTTTCTAAGTATGATACTTCTAATGGAGATGGGTCTTTAGTGCGAGCCGAAGCTTTATTTAAACAAATTCTCTCCACTTTCAAATTCACTGCTGATACACAAGCGAGCGCCGGTTCTTACAAACTTCATACGGAACATTTTTACCGGAACGAAAAATTTGGATTCCAAGTTGAAATGCCATCAACTTGGACTAAGTATGTCGTTCGAGAGGATAAAGACGAAACAGGGACTGTCATATGGTTTGGTTTACCTTTAGAGGGTAATAAACTAATAGGCAGTTTAAGTGAGCAAGAGAATTCAGCGCGCGTTATTAATATTGCATGGCTTGACATAATGCCTATCGCGTATTTTGAAGCTCACAAGGATGATTGCGAGGGTTTTGATGGTCCATGCTTTTTTCCAATCGAAATCACCCGCGACAGTACGCATGTCTACGCTTGGGGCGGGCCCAATCCGCACGCCGGCTGGGATTACTGTTACACCGCCGCGGGAACAGAACCCTATGTCTGTAAAGTACGTAATGATTATTGGATAGACGGCCGGAGTATTTTTGAAAAAACACTCAAACTCATTCCTTAATGCTATGGTGGTCGGGTTTGTCAAGACACAAAAAGTGAATAAATGAGATAGAAAAGTTAGTTAGTAAATTATTTAAAATATACCTCCGCCGGCGTCCGGTAATTCAGC